>Ga0265292_1000241_pt1 | contig 93898 bp, 74 predicted proteins | sample Munlanlewell296A_FD_189080 | JGI IMG/M metagenome (GOLD analysis project Ga0265292, IMG submission 189080) | Leachate microbial communities from a municipal landfill in Southern Ontario, Canada - Leachate well 296A | ecosystem: Engineered > Solid waste > Landfill > Unclassified | place: Canada...
ACCAACTCCCGTTTGCTCTTTGGACTCATCATAGGCTCCCTCTGCGGATCGAGAATTCCGCGTTAGGGTAACATCTATTTTGAGCCAACGAATCCCACTAAAGTAACATTCGATTTGAGGCAATGCGGATCCTTGTCCGGGAGTGTCAGGTATGGTAGAATGTACGCGCCGCAACCCCGGCGGTACCTGGAAGGATGGCCGAGTGGTTTAAGGCGCCTGTCTTGAAAACAGGTGTGGGGCAACTCACCGTGGGTTCGAATCCCTCTCCTTCCGCTGGCTTGACAAGGGAATATTGGGGAGGTGCCAGAGTGGTCGAATGGGGCCGCCTGCTAAGCGGTTGTCGGGACCATAAATCTCGACCGCGGGTTCGAATCCCGCCCTCCCCGCTGGATACGCATTAGCATAGCTCGACCAGGGTCCCTCGCGTAGCAACGTTTCAGAGGGCATTAAGAGGATGACATTTTTTCGTACCCTGAGCCTGTCGAAGCCCCGGTCGCTGCCCATTGGACACTCAGTGATTGAGCGCAATATTTCACCCTGCCCAGGGAGGAAACATGTCCGCGGCAAGCGGACTGTACAAGGTGCGGGTCTGATAAATATTGGCAAATGGCTTGGGAATCGAAGGGCATATCTTGTACGCGATCATTCCCATCAGACTCGCCCCGATGCTCACCCGCACCTAAAGGGCCGCTAATGAAATGACGGGGGATTGAGCGGCCTTCTTTATTGGATGGTGATCGTAGCCGGCTGTGCAGATTCGGGCAAATGAATTCGGATTTGCTGTTTCCGGGTATCCCACCACCAACCGAGGGCTGATCTTTGAATTTCGTCGGCGTTCAGCCGGGGCAAAGGTTGGCCAGCGATCGTCACAGAAGTCGGCTCTTTGGCAAAGATCGCCAGGTCCACCGCTTGTAACAGCGCCGGCAACTGCACAGTGATCTTGTCCTCTTTTTCGCTGGCCTCCACGGCGACCCAGGTTGGTTCTTCCGCAGCGGATTGGAAGATGGGGGACGCGATTTTTCCGCCGGGGAAAACTTGTAGCGTCAGGGGTTTAGCTATTTCGGTGCTGTTGCCAACCGGACTGCCCAACTCGCTAGTGGCATCCAGGTGGAGCGGGAGAATGCTGCCTTTTTTCTGGAAAACCGGGATGCGGTTGAGCGGGATGTTCATATCCATTGTGATAGGCCCATGATAGAGCTCCCCCGACCACAATTCACGCCACTCACCCGCCGGCAGGTACACCTGCCAGTCAGTCGCACTTTCATCCGTGACCGGAGCGACCAGCAGCGCGTCGCCAAACAAGAACTCATAAGGGGCTTCCCGAATGGCGATGTCGGCAGGGTATTCAAGACACAGCGGGCGCATAAGCGGCAAACCGGTTTGACTGCTCTGCCAGGCCTGGCTGCGAATGTAAGGGATCAGGTTCATTCTCAGATTGGCGAATTCGCGGAAGACGGCTATGACATGCGGGTCGCCGGTTTGTTCTTGAATGTTCCAGGGCGTGCGATCCCGGCTGGGGATGCGCCGGGCGTTGCCATCCGAATGGTATTGCATGATCGGACAAAAAACCGAGAAGGCCGTTGCCCGCAGGTACAGTTCGCTGCCCGGGATGGGGCCGGCGAAACCGGCGATATCCCAGCCCATAAAGGGTACCCCGCACAGGCCCACATTGAGCATGGCGCGTATGGACGCACGGAACGCTTCCCAGGTGGAGTTCTCATCTCCTGCCCAATGACAGGGGACTTGCTGGATGCCGGTATAACCCGCCCGGCTGAAGAGGACATGGTCTTTGCCGCGCTGGGCTTCTAAAAAGCTCTGATAAGCGCTTTCATACGCCATCGGATAGGTATTGATCCCGCGGCTGCCGCGCATGCCATTGTAAAAACGGGTTTCTGTATCCCAAACATGCTCACCGCCATCGGTCTTGAACCCATCGACCCCCATCTCTTTCACCAGGTACCGTCGTTTACTCAACCACCAGTCAGCAGCCTGCGGGTTGGTGAAATCCAACACCAGGCTGCCCGCGAACCACGGCATATGCGGCTCTACCCGATGTGGACTACCATCCGCTTTCCGGACAACATATCCATATTGGATGGCATACTCCTGGTCAGCTTTATTCTGCCGATCATCCAGGTTTTCCTTGGGGTCAGCGTGTTTGATGACGGGATTTTGCCAGAGCACAAGTCGCAACCCTGCCTGGTGGAGCTCATCGACCATCGCTTTGGGATCGGGCCAGCGTCCCTCGACAGGAAAGTTAAAATCAGCCAGGGAATACGCCTGAAACGAGGGTTTTTGCGTGTATTGGGCGTCATTCCAAATATAAAAATTGATTTCGTCACTCCACGCCTCGATGACCAGAACGGTCGCCGGAATCTGATGCTGCTGCGTCAATTGCAGCTGACGAATGATCTCGGCCTGGCTGTTCCAATCGTTGCTGCTCATCCAAAGGCCAAATATCCAGGAAGGCGGCAATTTCGGCTTGCCCGTCAGGTTGGCGAAAGCCTGGACAACCAGGCGCGGATGCTGCTGAAGGAAAAATTTCATTTCGAGGCTGGCTGTCTGTTCCTCCGCATGCCCGGTTACTGCCCAGCAGTTGTTCTGCGCTGCCGCCAGATCGAATCCTGCCTGGCGCTCTGTTTTTAGCCAGAAGCCGTATCCGCGCGAGGAGAGAAAAAACGGAATGGGGATGTAGGAGCGTTTTCCCTGGCCTGTGTATTGGCCGTAAACATAGTTATCCAGTTGATACCCGCGCTGATCGAGCGCGTTGAAACGCTCACCAAAACCGTAGAAAGCCTCATCGGATGGGCTTTCGAAACCAAGTTTATATTGCAGCACCGTCCTGTCCGCGCGCACCAAAACTCGGATTGAATCGATGGTCTGAACTATCAAGCCATCGCTTTTCCGTCTCAATTCCAGCCGCAGTGGGTTGTTGTACAGCGCAACACTTACGTCTTGCAATTCCACCCTTGCTGCGTCTTTCCCTGCCGGCCAGGCAGGCGAATGGATGTTTTCAGTGGATGCGGAAAGCCGTATGGTCACCGTACCGGTGGGATCGGGTTCTGCGTGGAGAACTACGTACAAATCGGGGCAGTTGGTTGCCAGCTTTACCACCAACCGTTCGTTGGTTTCTTCCACTGCGGCGACTGCGACAACATCCACCCAGGTTAACACTGAAAAAGTAAATTCTTCGCTTTTGGTCTGCTGGTCTGCGCTTCGCGAGAAGAGGCGGTAATGGACAATTTCATTGCCTTTAAAGGCTGGTAGATGGACTTGCCACACATCCGTGGTTTCACCATCGGCGATTTTTACTGCTTCTGTTCTGTTTGCGCTTGAATTGCCTTCAATTTGCCATACGCACCAAACTGCATCGGCTGAAGGACGATGACCGGTCTCGACGCCCAGCGTCACAAATTCACCTGCCGCAGGGTTGCGTGGAAACCTTTCGGTTGCCAGGGGTAAATAAGGGTGCTGTTCGCCGTAAGGCTGGTGTTTTAGGATTAAAGTCGATGAATCGGATTGTTGCTTCATTGAGAACGGTGATCCTGAATCGCATTAACGAGGATGATGTACATGGCATGTGACCAGAGCAAAGGACTGGCAACCGGCCCCCATTTTTTTTGCCAGGGTTCAAAGTGTTCCGGCGCCAGCGTGTGACCGGATACTTGTTCGGCCAGGCGCCCATCGCCATCCGCCTGGGTTTCGATCCAGGTGCGCAGTGTTTCGGCCTGCTCGATTTTTCCGGTAAGCGCGTAATACCAGCCCAGCCAGGCGGTTAGCAGCAGCCATTCGCCGCCGCCGTAGTACACATCCGCCTTGTAGCGATAGACTCCACCCTCCGGCCGGTGCAAGGATGCTTCGATGGCCTGCATGGTTGCTTGTATCAGTGGATCATCCAGCGGCAGGACATTGTATGGTACCGTAACGCCAATCAGGCTGGCATCTACGCCGCTCTGACTAATGGGCCCGGGAAGTTCGCGCGCTCGCGCCGGCCATACATGTTTCACCACCCGACCCTGATACACGGCATATTTCAACATAAAATCTTTGACCTGACCAGCCAGTTCTTCTGCGGCTACCGAACCGGCATCCATCTGCCCGGTGCGCACCAACGACGCAATAGAATCAAAGCCGGCGTAGGCAGTCGCCAGCGAGTAAGGGTGTAAATATTCAGGGTACTCTTCCCAGCAGTCATAATTGGGCAGCTTCCAGACCAGCTCGAGGTAGCGCAGCGTGATCTGGATGGGTTCGCACAACTCTTTTAATAAGTGTGTGTTGCCGCTCAGACGCACATGTTCAGCCAGCGCCCACAACCAGGTGCCGTAACCATCGATCTGGAAGTTGCCCCAGCCGTTATCTACGGTGACTTCGCTCCCGTCCAGCGTGTATCGCGTATGCAATACATCATCCTTGCCAACCGGCCGGCCCGCTTCCAGATGGTTGCACACATTTTCGACTTTCGCTCCATATTTTTGAATCGTGCGGCCGACCCACCGGAAAAACGCTTCTGAACTGCCAAATTCGCCAGCCGTATCCATAGCATGGGCGATGAAACTCCCGTCACGCAGCCAACAATAATGATAGGTAGGGAAATTTGGACTGGCTATATACGCCCCGGATTCCGATTGACCTTCTTTAATAATGCGAAGACTATTGCTATAAAGTGAACCCACAGTCAATTTATCCTTTCAGGCCAGTAAATTTAAAACTTTGCACGAAATATTTTTGAACCGCGAAGAAAAGCAGGATAATAGGCAGCAACGTGATAATCGCGCCGGCCATCAGGAGGGTCCAATCGGTGTAGTATTCACTCATCAGGTAAGATAGACCGAGTTGGAGCGTTCGTTTGGATTCGTCGTTAAGCACAATAAGCGGCCATTGAAAATCATTCCAGATATTTTGAAACGCCATCAATCCCAGCGTGGTCAGAATGGGCTTGGAATTTGGCAATAGAATATGCCAGTAAAACATGAACGGATTACAGCCATCCAGTTTGGCTGCATCTTCCAGTTCGGATGGAAATGAAAGGAAGAACTGCCGCATCAGGAAGGTGCCGAAGGCGCTGCCAACGGCCGAAAGAATCAGCGCCCAGTGAGTGTTAATGGCGCCCAAATTTCTCATCACGACGAAATTGGGGATCAACAGAACCATCCCCGGAATCATCATGGTGGCAATATAAACGAAAAACAATTTATCCCTGCCCGGGAATTTCAATCGCGCAAAAGCATAACCAGCCAGTGAAGAAGTCGCCAGTTGTCCGACTGTAACGATGAGCGCCACCTTTAGCGTGTTTCCCGCATACAGTAGCAGCGGGATTCGTTCCCAAATTTGCTTATAAGCTGAAAAATCAGGCGGAAATTGGATCCAGAAAGCGGAGTGAGAAAAGATATTCTCCGCGCTCTTGAGCGATGTGACCACGCTCCAGATGAATGGAATAATCATGGTGATTGCGCCAAACACCAGTAAGGTGACTGCGATGGCCTGGACGCTTTTCGCCAGCACGGAATCGGTATTCGAGGGATTGTTCTTGTTGGACATTGTTTATTCCTCAGAGTACACCCAGAACTTGCGCAACACCCATTGAAGGATGGTTAAGACCAAAATTGCCGCGAAAACGATAAACGCCAGAGCAGCGCCATATCCCATATGCAAATAATCGAAAGCCTGCCGCCAGATATAAAAACCGATGACCGTTGTGGAGTGCCCCGGGCCGCCCCTCGTCATGTTATAGACCAAATCGAAGCTCTGGAATGATCCGATCACGCCGGTAATGGTGACAAAGAAAATCACGGGTGACAATAACGGAATTGTGATCTTGAAAAATTTCTGGACGGCATTGGCGCCGTCGATGGCAGCCGCCTCGAGCAGCTCCTTGGGAATATCCTGTAAGGCTGCCAGGAAAATGATCATATTCAAGCCCAGCCCCTTCCAGATGGTTACGCCAATGACCGAATTCAATGCAATTTTTGGGTCGGTCAGCCAGCGGACTGGCTCAATCCCCATCCCGCCCAGGATCTGATTCAATAAACCATTGTTGGCTAATATCCACATGAACATTAAACTTACAGCTACAGACGCTGAAATAACGGGCAGGTAGTAGGCTGTCCGAAAAAAGGTGATTCCTTTGATTTTTTGATTGAGTAATACGGCGAGCAGCAGGGTTAAAAACACATTGATTGGGACGCTGACCACCGCAAAGTAAAACGTATTTAAGAAAGTTTCTTTTGCCAACGGATCAGAAAATATCTTTTCATAGTTTTCCAGACCAATGAAATTCGGGTCGCTCAATATGTTCCAATCCGTCAAACTCATATAGAGCGCAAAGAACACCGGAATAAACGTAAAAAATAGAATAACCAAAAAGTTCGGCGTAATGAAAAGGTAGCCCCAAATGGCTTCCTGGATGCGCTGCTTTTTGGCAAGGGTGATCTTCTTTTTGGTTTGTGGGAGTGTTTCTACGGCCATCGATTACCTCTACGAAAAGGGATGAGAATTATTGTAATTCTCATCCCTTTTTATTCAATTGAGGACGGTTACTGGTTTAGCGCTGCGTTCACGCCAACGCAGGCATCATCCAGAGCCTGTTGAACGGTCTTGGCCTGGGTCAGGGCCAGGTCCAACTCTGGGTAAATCGAATCGTGAATCTGCGACCAATTGGCGTGCACCGGCTGGGCTACCGCGTAGTCTTGCACTTCCATGAAGACAATCGCGCTTGCAGGATTAGCGCCGGCAAGGGCTGCCAGGTAGTATTTCTCGGCGATTTCTTTGACCGGTGAGATTTCATACTTGCCGTCCTGGCGAATCTTGGTTCCTTCAGGGCCGGTGGCAAAGGCAATGAACTTCCAGGCAGCTTCCTTGTTCTTGGAAGCCGCAGCCATCGCGTAGGAATTGGCATAGACATGGGTGGCCTGTACGTCGCCAGCCGGCATGTGGGCAATATCATAGGTGAAGCCGGTGATCTTGTCATTGAACGGCTGCACAGCCCAGGGACCAGTGGGGAACATTGCCAGTCTACCGGCGATGAACATATCCCAGTCACCCTGTTCGGCTAATTGATCCGCAGTCGGGGAGAATTTGCCTTCATAGCGGGCGTCCACGATGCTTTGAATGGCTTTAACGCCTTCAGGCGAATTCAAAGTGCAGGTCTTGCCATCCTCGCTCCAGATGGAGGCATTGTACATTTCAAGTACGACCGGCCACCAGGGGAAGGTGTAACCCCATTGATCAACTTTTCCGTCTCCATCGGTGTCAGCGGTGAGCGCTTTGGCTGCCGCTACCAGATCCTCCTGCGTCCAATCGCGCTGGGGGTATTCCAGACCGGCGGCATCGAACAGGTCTTTATTGAAGAACAGCACCACATCCGAGAAAGTGGCGGGCATGGAGAACTGCACGCCGTCCACTTTGAACATGTCCAGGGTGCTCTTGAAGATAAGGCTGGTATCGTAGCCGGACTTGGAGATCCACTCATCCAGTGGTTCCAGGGCGCCCATGGAGGCAAAAACATAGGCGTTGTCGAAATTCATCGCCATTACATCCGGAGCCACATCGCCCGCAATCAGGGTCTTGTATTTCAGGAAAATGTCGCTCATCGGGACGGACTCGAATTCGACTTTGACATCCGGATTCTTTTCTTCAAACGCCTTCACAACCGCGGCTTCAACTTCCGGATTGTCATAAGCGAAGAAGGACATCACTTTGATCGTGGTCTGTTCGGCCGCGGGTGCAACAGGGGCTTCGGGTTGAGCCGGCGCAGCGGTATCCGCTGCGGCTGGCTCTGCCGCTGCCGGAGCAGTGGTCGGAGTTGCCTGAGCGCACGCGCTCAATAGCATACTCATCACGATCAAGACAGACAGCACAAAAAATGGCAAACGCGCTTTCATCTTTTACTCCTTAGGTTGTTGGGTTGGGGGGATTCCTGTGGGTCACAGGTTAATTCGTTACTTTGTATATTGAACGAACAAACTTTCCTTAAAAAAATCACTTTCTGGCTTGATCCAATCTTTCCTCCTTCTGAATAGGTGATTTAAAAATCTCCGCAATCACCAGGCTGGCTGCTCCTAATGCCCATATATCGTCTCCCCAGGAATTGACCCGGATCTCGGTATCCTCTGCCAAGCCAGTCATAACACTGCCGTGAAAAGCGGTGCGAACTGCGGCGAAGAACGCCTCGCCCATGCGAGTCCCTTCACCGCTGATAATGATCAGTTTTGGGTCAAACACGTTCACCAGGTTGGCAATCTGCCTTCCAAGTAATTCTCCGGCGCGGGTCAGCACGCCAACCGCTTCTGCCTGTCCGGCGGTTGCAAGTCGGATCACCTCATCCAAATCGGCAATATCCGCGCTGATTATCTGGCGCGCCTGTGTCACCAGAGCATGGTCACTGACCAGGCTTTCCAGGCAGCCGCGCCTGCCGCAATCGCATAGCGGGCCGTTGACATCGACGACCGTGTGCCCTAACTCGCCTGCGCCGCCAGCTTTACCGCGGTAGATTTGCCCGTTGATGATGATGCCCATACCGATGCCGCGCCCGACTGTAATGACGATAAAATTATCTTCAGGTTGGCTCCGGTTGATCCATTTTTCGCTTAGCGTAAGCGTGTTGACGTCATTATCGATAAAAACAGGCACCCGCAACCGGGTTTCCAGTAGATCACCCAGCGGGATGTTTCGCCAGCCAAAAAACGGATTCTGTCGCACAATCCCATGCGTAAAATCGACCACCCCTGCCAGACCGATCCCGACACCCAGCAGTTGTTTTTTACGCACCCCACTGCTCTGAACCAGGCGATTTACCAGTATACTGAGCATTTCGACGCTGGTTTCCACTTGTTTGTCAGCCAGGTCGATGGTATCTTTGGCCAGGATGGCCGCATTCAAGTCCGTCAACGCGCCGATCGCATGCCCTTCCATCAGCTTGATCCCGATCACGAATCCGCCGCGCGGGTTGAGCGCGAGCATAATCGGCGGCCGGCCGCCGGTGGAATCACCCGTGGCCTTTTCGAATACCAACCCTTCTTGAATGAGTTGGCCGGTGATGGCGGTGACGGTAGCCGGGCTGAGGCCGGTCAAGTGGGCGAGGGCAGCGCGCGAAACCTCACCCTGAGTTTTGATAGCATTCAGGAGGATGGAGCGGTTGATGCTCCGGATCAGATCTCGGTTGCCAAGCAGTATGGAACTCATAGGAGATTTACTTCGTTTATTGAATGAACTATGTTTATAATTATAGAGACGGATCGGTAAATGTCAATACCTTTTATGGAGCAAATCATGGCATCTTCGGGATTCTTTTCCCCTTCGGCAAAATCTGCTCAGGCTAACCCTGGCTCGATATTTTTATTCCCTACCGTGCGCTTCACCCTGCTCACCCCGCGGTTGATTCGCATTGAGACCAGCCCAGGCGGCCAGTTCGAAGACCGGCCATCACAGGTTGTTTGGTATCGCCGACAACCCCTGCCCAGGGCGGACATCCAGCGCACGGATCATGACCTGACGATCGAAACCGCGGCCTTTCAACTCACATACCATGATTCCCCCAGGGAACTTTCCCGCCAAACCTTGCAGGTGCTCATCAAAGAAACCGGCGCGGTCATTCACCTCGACGATCCCAATCCGCAGCGCCTGCCCGGTACCGCCCGCACGCTGGACGAAACCAACGGACTGGTTGCCCTGCAACCGGGGCTTCTCTCGCGCGCCGGCTGGGTGCAATTGGATGACACGCCAAGTCTGGTGTTCACCCCAACCGGTTGGCTGGAGGAACGCCCGGCTCAAACCGGTTACCGCGACCTGTACCTGCTGGTCTCCGGCCAGGATTATAAAGCCGCGCTGCAGGATTTTCAGCGCGTCGCCGGTGCGCCTCCTCTGCTGCCGCGCGCCTTTCTTGGCAACTGGTGGTCACGCTATTGGGAATACACGCAGGAAGATATTCAACAACTGGTCGAACGCTTCCGGCAGGAGGCGATTCCGCTCTCCGTTTTCATCATCGATATGGACTGGCACATCACCCAGACCGGCAATGCCAGCAGCGGCTGGACCGGTTTCAGTTGGAATCACGCGTTATTCCCCGATCCGCCGGGTCTATTGAGCTGGCTGCATAACCATGGCTTGATCACCTCGCTCAACCTGCACCCGGCAGAGGGCATTCACCCTCACGAAGAACGCTACCCCCAGGCAGCCCGCGCATTAGGGCTGGACCCCGCCCAAGAAAAACCGATTCCCTTCGACATTGCCAGTCCAGCCTTCGCCCAGGTTTACTTTGACCAACTGCTGCACCCGCTCGAAGCGCAAGGTGTGGATTTCTGGTGGATCGATTGGCAGCAGGGCGAGCAGACCACCCTTCCCAGTCTGGACCCGCTCTGGTGGTTGAACCACCTCCACTTTTTTGACCGGGCGCGTGATGGCAAGAAACGGCCGGTCATCTTCTCGCGCTGGGGCGGTCACGGCAACCACCGCTACCCGATTGGTTTTTCGGGGGATACGGTCATTTCCTGGGAAACGCTGGCTTATCAGCCTTATTTCACCGCCACCGCCGCCAATGCGGCCTATGGTTGGTGGAGCCATGATATCGGCGGCCACATGCGCGGCATGGAAGACGGCGAGTTATACACACGCTGGGTGCAGTTCGGCGTCCTCAGCCCCATCTTCCGGTTGCACTGCACCAAGGACAACTTTATCGACAGGCTGCCCTGGGCATTCGACGCGGAGGTTTTGCGGTTAACCCGCCAGGCCATGCAATTCCGCCACGCATTGATCCCATACCTGTACACCCTGGCGCGCCGCAACGAGCAGGAAGGTCTGCCGCCGGTCACCCCGCTTTACTATGATTGGCCGGGCGAGGAAAGCGCTTACCTGACAGGCGGACAATATCTTTTGGGCAGCCAGCTCATGGCCGTCCCGGTCACCGCGCCGGTTGACCCCGATCTGAATCTGAACCGCCTGGCGGTCTGGTTCCCGCCTGGTGAGTGGTTTGATTTCTTCACGGGCGAGCGTTTTAGCGGCCCGCAGTGGCAGATCAATCATTACAGCTTGGCCGAAATTCCGCTTTTTGCCAGGGCGGGCGCCATTCTACCCTTGCAGGCCGAGACCACTCAAAATGGTTGCAGCAATCCGCAGAAAATGGATCTGGTCGTGTTCCCTGGCGCGGCCGGTTCATTTACGCTGTATGAAGACGATGGGGTTTCGCGCGAGTACCTGCGAACCGAGGGGTGCTACACCGAATTCAAGTCGCGCTGGACTGATTCTTCCTGGTCGATTCAGATCCTACCGGCTGTCGGCGATACCCGGCCCATTCCATCGACCCGTAGCTACCGCATCCTCTTTCGCGGCGTGGGCCTGCCAGAGAGTCTACGCCTGCGCTTGAACGGTGAACAGGCAGACCTGCCAACAACCTATGACCCTGCCAGCTGCACTTTGACGGTTGGACCGTTTGATGTGGGGGTATATCAAGGTGCAACTGTAGCGATTCACGCCCAGAACGGCTCTTTCCTCGCTCCCGCACCCACGGTACATGCCGGTGTAATGCGCCTGCTCAAGCGCGCCCGCATGGACACGGTAACCAAATGGAGAATCAGCACGCGGATCGCTGAATTGAGCCGAGATATTACCGGCCTGGCCGACCCCGAAATGAAACTGACCGCCAGCCATCTGACCGCGCTGAGCGAAACCTTTACTGGCGCCGGCGCCATAAAAATTCACCACCCACAGGGCGGTTCCCATGTGGTGCTGCTCAACCCCGGCCGGCTGGCCGGGTTCAAATGCCGCAGTAAATCCCGCCGCATAACCAAGTTTCAAGAACCCCTGGAAACCAAAGACACCAGCCCAATCGAAGTGGATTATTTTGGGCTGGTGAAGCAGATCCTATGAGTTCCTCTCCACTGGGAGCAGCCAGGTGATGCAGTAATTTTCCTCGCCCGCCGGGGGAGATTAGACCGCGCAGCGGCCGTAGGGGCGGCTCGCGAGCCGCCCGTTCGCCTGGACTCGAGTTTTAATCTGCTAAATTGGCGTCTCCGGCCAGCACCGATGTAAAAAATGGGGCGTATGGTTAATATTGTTGATTAGTACTTCATATCGTACTGCCACCTAACGCCCCGCAAACCAGCAATTCTGTTTTGTGTAATTAATTTATAACTTAGGTCTATAATTACATTAGCCGATTTACCTTAATAATCGTTCCCTAAATTTACGCGAGGGGCAAATATTCTGCAAGGTTTTTAACCCATGAAACAGGTTGTCATCGAAAACCCGGTCATCAATTCACCATTTGAAGAACCGCAGCGCCATTTTAAGTTTTCGGAAGACGGGATTACCGACGAGATCATCGAAGCTCGCCGGATCAGTTCTTATTTCGTACCGATTCCCAGGCCACGAAACCATAACCCAAAGCAACTGGCATTTGATACCGAGTGGACCGAGGACCGGATTGAAGAGAATAAATTCATCAATCGCGTACGTGAAAGAATCAGCATTTGGCGGAGGGGAAATTATCAGGGAATCACGAATATTACCCGGCGGCTGCTGGAATACTGGAAGAACCCCGAGCGGGAACACCGATTGTTCTTTTGCCAGATCGAGGCGCTGGAAACCGCGATTTACATCACAGAAGTAGCCAACAAATACGGGGACAGCTGGATCGAAAGCGACTTGAAAGGTTTCTCCGAAACAGCCAACCCGCTGCTGTACCGCATGGCGTTCAAGATGGCGACAGGGAGCGGCAAGACGCTGGTGATTGCCATGCTGATCACCTGGCAAACGCTGAATAAACTGGCCAACCCGCAGGACAACCGCTTTTCGGATGCTTTTTTAATCAGCACCCCAGGCATTACCATCCGCGACCGGTTACAGGTGCTGCTGCCAGCCAACCCTAATAATTATTACCGTTTCCATGACCTGGTACCGGTTGATCTGTTTCCGGAATTGGGCAAGGCCAAGATTGTCATTACCAATTTTCATGCATTTATGCTGCATGAGCGCCTGTCGGCTGGCAAATTAACTAAAGAAATTCTGGCGCAGGGTGAAACCAGCCCATTTACCGAAACACCGGATCAAATGGTGCGCCGGGTGTGCCGCGAATTGGGTAACAAGCGCAATATTCTGGTGATTAACGACGAAGCGCATCACTGCTACCGCCACAAACAGGAAGGCAATGGCGTCAAGTTGAGCGGTGACGACAAGAAGGAAGCGGATAAACGCGAGGAAGCGGCGCGGATTTGGATCACCGGGCTGGAAGCGGTGAAAAACAAGATTGGCGTCAAAGTGGTATTTGACCTTTCGGCGACGCCGTTTTTTCTGCGCGGCTCAGGCGAAAAAGAAGGCACTTTATTCCCGTGGGTGGTGTCTGATTTTTCCTTGATCGATGCCATTGAATCGGGGATTGTCAAGGTGCCACGGGTACCGATCGCAGATGATGCGATGTCTGGTGTGATGCCGACCTATCGGGATATCTGGCCGCGCATACGCGAACATTTACCCAAAAAAGGGCGGGGAACCGAAGCCGTGGGCGAAGAACCCAAGCTGCCGGTTGAATTGGAAGGCGCGCTGAAAACGCTGTACGACAATTATGCCAAGTCCTATGCCTTATGGACCGATGATGAAAACGCCATCCAAAAAGGGCTGACGCCGCCAGTTTTCATCGTGGTGTGCAACAATACCAACGTTTCACGCATGGTTTACAACTACGTTGGAGGCTGGACCAAAACTCTGCCGGATGGAACCAGCTGCCATGTGCCTGGAAAATTACCCCTGTTAACCAACGTGGAGTCAGGCGCCTGGCTGCAGCGTCCGAATACAATCCTGGTGGACAGCGAACAGCTGGAATCAGGGGAGGGGTTAAGCGATGAGTTCAAGAAAATCGCTGCCAGCGAGATCGAGCAGTTTAAGGATGAGGTAAAAATTCGGTTTCCGGGGCGGGATGTTGAGGATATTTCGGATGAAGATTTGCTGCGCGAGGTGATGAATACGGTCGGCAAAACAGGCCGACTTGGAGAACAAATCAAGTGCGTGGTCAGTGTTTCCATGCTGACCGAGGGCTGGGACGCGTCCACCGTGACGCACATTCTGGGGGTGCGAGCCTTTGGCACGCAGCTGTTATGCGAGCAGGTGGTGGGGCGCGGGCTGCGGCGCATGAGTCATGCCGTCAGCCGGCAAAGCCTGACGATCAACGATCACACGGTCGAGTTTGATTCGTATGAGCCGGAATATGCAGAAGTGTACGGCGTGCCGTTCTCCTTCATTCCCTGCTCCGGCTCGACCGCGGAACCCAAACTACCAGCGCGGGTGACGCACGTACGGGCGCTGGAAAGCCGCCTGGCCTGCGAGATCACTTTTCCACGGGTGACCGGTTACCGCTATGACATTCAGGGAGAGAAACTCAGTGCCGCATTTGGCAAAGAAGCTCAACAAGTGCTCTCTACCCAGAATGTGCCGGTGAAGACGGAAATGGCGTCAATTTTGGGCGAGAGCAAGATGCACACGCTATACGCCTTGAAGGAACGGCGCGATCAGGAAATTGATTTTCGACTGGCCAGCCTGGTGCTGGAGAAATTCTTCCGGGACGACGACGGCAATTCGCGCCCGTGGCTATTTCCGCAGCTGTTACGCATTGCACGCGAGTGGCGTGAAACATGCGTAATTTGCAAGGATAATACCTTTCCGCAGCTACTGCTACTGACTGAACTTGGGCATGAAGCAGCTGAAAAGATTTACCGCTCGATCGCCGCGACACATTCCGAGCAGAAGCTGCTGCGCCCGATCTTACGGCCTTACGACCCGATTGGCTCGACCCGCTATATCGATTTTGACACTGTGCTGCCGACCTGGACCACCGATGGGAACAAATGCCACGTTTCGCATGTGGTGGCAGACACCGGCACCTGGGAACAGAAGGTGGCGCAGTCGCTGGAAGAAATGCCGGAAGTGGTGTGTTATGTAAAAAACCAGAACATGGGTTTTTACATTCCCTACACGATCAACGGAGAGGAACATGATTATGAGCCGGATTTCATTGCGCGAATTCAGAATCCCTCACCCAACCCTCTCCCCGAGGGAGAGAAAAAAGATGCGAGAGATTTTCCTCTATTAAAAAATGGAGCCCTGCCAGCCGAAATTCTGGAACGCTGCCGCGAGATGCGCAAGAACGCCACGGATGCTGAAGCTTTGCTCTGGCAGTTGCTGCGCGACCGTCAATTTTTGGGGTACAAGTTCCGCCGGCAGCATCCCATCGCAGGCTTCATCGCAGATTTCTATTGTCATGAAGCCCATTTGATAATTGAACTGGATGGCGCTGGCCATGCTGAAGACAGCCAGGCTTCTTATGACACGGAAAGAACGCAGAATTTAGAAGCATTGGGCCTACAGGTGATTCGCTTTTGGAACCAGCAAGTCCTGGAGAATCCATCCCAGGTTCTTGAGACCATCGCCTCAAAAACACCACAAAAGCCCCCTCTCCCTTTGGGAGAGGGCCGGGGTGAGGGAATCTTGAACCTGATCATCGAAGTCAGTGGGCGGGAGAAGAAAGAAAAGGCAGCCAAAACGGCAACGGCGCAGAATTTGTGGGTACCGGCGATCAACAACCACGGCGGATTTGGCCGGTGGGCGTTCATTGAAATTACAGACCCGTGGGATGTGAAAAATACCATCGGCTGTTTTCTCAAAGGAGAACGCTTACTGCCTTTGGTAGACAAGGAGGATTGCGTTGGCACATAACCACCTTGAGCAGTTAATCGCGGAATGGTATGAGTACCAGGGATATTATGTCAAGCGCAATGTGCTGGTTGGGAAGCGTTCTAGGGGCGGTTATGAGTGTGAGTTGGATGTTTCGCATTTCATCCAATAAAGAAGCTCTTGATCCATCTGGAGCCCTCTCTGGATGCTGATAGCTGGGCTACTCGAGAAAAACGATTTGAGAAGAAATTTACAGCCGGGAGGAAGTACATAAAGGACCAATTCACCGGGCTTGATTTGCCCGATAGCGTCGAGCAAATCGCCATATTTCTTTATGCCTCAACTAACGTCCATCCTGTAATTGGGGGTGGGAAAGTGATGCAGGTTGGTGAATTAATGGGAAAGATATTTTCGAGTTTAAATGGCAAAAGAATTGAGACCAATGCGATTCCAGAGCACTTGACAATTTTAAGGAGTTTTCAATTCGTTAATCAATTTCGTAATGAAGTCATGCTTGTTTGGAAATGAGAGTCCGATGCTTATTGCCATGTTCCCCGATTCTTCACCAATAATTAGTGTGCAGGCGGTGAACAATCTTGGCTGCTTTGGCCAGTGGGTATTCCAGGGGATAACTGATCCATGGGATACGAAGAACGGATTTCGGATAGAGAGAAATGAAAAGGACTAATTGTAAATGTCCCCCAAAAAAAATAAAGCATACGCATTTCTAGATACCAATTTGCACTTACATTTTAAACAGTATGATCAGATTGATTGGTCAAGCGAATTGGGGTACAAAAATACTTGCCTTATAGTTGACCAAACGACGATTTCCGAGCTAGATAAATTTAAGTATGATCCCCATAACCAAAAAAGACGCGAACGTGCAAAAAATATTCTAAAAAAAATGCAAGACCAGTACATTAATGCAAATCCTGATGTAGAGATTCCAATCGAGAATCGAAAAGGTGCAAGTATTCTATTTCTTTCCAGTTCCTCAGATGTTTCTAAATATCGAGGCCTTCAGAAAGAAAACATGGATGATCATCTTATTGCATCAATCTTGACATATAAAATGGAACATTCGGAAATTGACCCAAATGATATTTTCTTAATCGCCGCTGACAATGGTATTTTAATTAAAGCCCAAGCCAGAAATATAAAAATTCACCAACTAAGCGAAAAATATAAATTACCCGATGAACCTACCGACGATCAAAGAAAAATTACTATCTTAGAAGATCAGTTAAAACTTCTTAAAAGTACCCAGCCTCGATTAAGTTTAAGTATTGTTGAAAATGACATCACGAAGGACTTAATTAAGTTACAAATAAAAATAATCCCAGATCTAACACAAGGCAGAATAAATGAAATGGTGGAATTAGAACGCGAGGAGATAAAATGGTCTCCGCCCAAACCACCTTCCCCCAGAAGAACGCCAAGCAATAACGATGGTACATTAAAATCAGTAATTGACTCCTTATCTTATCTCAACGAAGATATGGTTAATAATTTGACTTACCTTAACGCCATGAGCAAAATTCAACAGAGTGAGATCGACAGATATAACACTGATACAGAAAAATATTTAAACCTGTATAAGGGATACTTGATTGAAAAACGAAGATATGAACAATTTATATCAATTTCAAAACTAATTGTGTTTAATATCAGTAATGTTGGCAATAATCCAGCCATGGGAGCTGTAATTCGTGTTTCTTTTCCTGATGGAATCGCTGTATTTGACTGGAACGAGATCCCCATACCACCAAAGAAACCAATAAAGCCATTAATGCCACGAAATCAACAGGAGTTATTCCTAGCAAATACAATGATTAATACCCCATCATCGTATTATCTCGACGGAATCAATAGATTACAAGAAAAACTAACATCCGACCCAGATACCCTTGGGCCATCTATTACTCGGCGCAATGGGTTTGTTTTAGAATGGACTAGACCAAAAATTATGCACCGTATCCCATACGCTCTTCCACCAATAGGGGTCACTTTTCCTAATCAATCTGGAGATAGAGATTACATAATTCCTTACACTTTATTTGCTGAAAATCTTATTGATCCGGTCGAGGGACAGTTGAAGATCTCTTGTCATAGTGAAATCACAAACTAAGGGAAATCTTGATAATGCCCACCAAGAAAACCTCCTCTCCCACCCACATCACCTCCACCCGCCACCACGACAAGCGCGCGAACATACCGACACGCGAATTGGGTGATTTTGTAGCGGACGAAGAAAAGACGCCGAAGACGATTCTGTACCCGCGCGACCCATCGCTGGACCCGCAGTTGGTGTGGAAGGGCAAGGATGAGCAGGACCAGCAGCCGCTGGCGGTGCCGGCGGTGCCGGTGTACATTCAGGAAAAAATATCGCCGCAGGCAATTATTGAGAACGTACGGGTACAGGCCCAAAAAGACCAGCCGGACCAGCTAAACCTGTTCAGCGACTTCAACAATATCAGTTTTGAGGACCTGGTGGATTTTTATCATCACGAGCAGAACTGGTCGAACCGCATGATTTTGGGTGACAGCCTGCTGGTGATGAACAGCCTGGCGGAAAAGGAAGTATTGAAGGGCAAGGTCCAGATGATTTACATGGATCCGCCCTACGGGATTAAGTTTGGCTCCAACTGGCAGGTGAGCACCCGCAAACGCGAGGTGAAGGACGGCAAGGGAGAAGACCTGACCAGGCAACCGGAGCAGATCAAGGCTTTCCGAGACACCTGGGAACTTGGCATTCACTCCTACTTGGCTTATCTCCGCGACCGGTTGACTGTTGCAAGAGATCTACTGTCAGATAGTGGTAGTATTTTTATGCAAATCGGCGATGAAAATGTACATTTAGTCCGATCTGTCATGGATGAGGTGTTTGGAACTGAAAATTTTATAAGCCAAATTCTATTTAGAAGAGGTGGGTTCCAAACAGGACAATTCATTGCCAATACTTATGACTATATACTTTGGTTTGCTAAGAATCAGGAATTAATAAAGGTTAGGCCAATATTTGTCGAGTACTCCACTCAGGATTGGTATTCAACAGGAGATAGATGGTTAGAAGACCAGGATGGACTAAGAAATGTTTACATTTCTGGTGAGCCGATCCCACAGAGTTTAAAACTACATAGTGATAGATCGTGCTTCTCTGCCACAGGTGGGGAATCAAGTAGTTTTAAAGTTAATATTCATGGACAGCCTATGGGTCCTTTACCGGGTCGGGGTTGGTCTACAAATGAAAAGGGAATAAACAGATTATTAGACGCTAATCGATTAATGGTTAAGGGAAAACGCCCGCGATACAAACCCTATTTTCATGATTTCCCTTTCCAAACCTTGTCAAATGGTTGGTTCGATACTGTACGAGGTGGATTTTCAAGTGACAATACAGACGACAAAATTTATGTGGTCCAGACATTAACTAAAGTAATTGAACGGTGTCTGCTCATGACCACCGACCCGGGCGACCTGGTACTGGACCCGACCTGCGGCAGCGGCACGACGGCGTATGTGGCGGAGCAGTGGGGGCGGCGCTGGATCACGATCGATACGAGCCGGGTGGCGATTGCGCTGGCGCGGACACGCTTGATGGCTGGGCGTTACCCGTATTACCTGCTGAGCGATTCGAATGAAGGCGTGCTGAAAGAAGCGGACATCCACGGTCAGTATCCACCCACACCGCTGCCATCGACGCAGGGGGATATCAAAAAGGGTTTTGTGTTCAAACGCGTGCCGCACATCACGTTGAAATCGATTGCCAACAATGAGGAAATTGACGCGATTCATGAGAAGTGGCAGCCGGAACTGGACACGCTGCGCGAGAAAATCAGTGCGCTGACGGGTAAAACCTGGGAAGAATGGGAAATCCCGCGGACCCCTGCCCTGACCCTCTCTCAGGGGGAGAAGGAGCAGGCGGGTAAACTGCTGGCAGAATGGTGGAATCTGCGGCGCGAACGGCAAAAAGAGATCGACGCCTCGATTGCCAAAAGAGCGGATACTGAACTGCTGTACGATCAGCCGTATGAGGACAATAAACGGGTGCGGGTGAGCGGTCCGTTCACGGTGGAGAGCCTGAGCCCACATCGGGTGCTGGCGATTGATGAGGAACGACCCCAAAGCGAAAAAGACGGGCAGAATCAGGCTACGTCCAGCAGTTTTGAAAACCTGATCATTGAAAACCTGCGGAAAGCGGGTGTGGGAAACACAAAAAAAGAGGAACGATTGAGGTTCACCCGGCTGGAGCCGTACGCCGGCACCTGGCTGCATGCCAGCGGCGAGTATGAGGAAAAGGACGGCGTGATTAAACGGGCAGCAGTGTGCATTGGACCGGAACACGGCACGGTGAGCCCGGACCTGGTCAAAGAGGCAGCCAAAGAAGCGGTGCTGGGGGTTGGCTTTGATCTGCTGGTGGTGATGGGCTTTGCCTTTGATCCGCACGTTTCCGAAGAGATCCGCCGTTATGGTACTTTGACGGTGCTGCCGGCGCGCATGAATCCGGATTTACAAATGGGCGATTTACTGCTCAAGAGTGGCAGCGGCAACCTGTTTATGGTGTTTGGCGAACCGGATGTGGAATTGCAGCCGCAAACGGACGGCAAACTGGTTGTGACGATCAAGGGCGTGGATATTTACGACCCGACCACCGGGGAAATACGGTCAAGTTCAACGGATGATATTGCCTGCTGGTTCATCGATACCGAGTACAACGGAGAGAGCTTTTTCGTGCGACAGGCGTATTTCACCGGCGCGGATCAGCCGTATGACAAACTCAAACGCGCGTTACGGGCGGAAATTGACGAGGGAGCCTGGAGCGCGTTATACACCACGTCCTCGACCGCATTTGATAAACCGAAGAGTGGAAAGATCGCAGTGAAGGTGATCAACCATTACGGGGATGAGGTGATGAAAGTTTATACGGCGTAATCTCTACTCACCCTTTCTCCTGCTTGACAAACTAGAACATAATTCCTATAATATCATCGAGTCGTACTGTACCTTAAAAACCTCACATTTGCGCCCCTAAACCTCGCACGTGAATTCGACCATGCTGGCCCCTATTCGTTTCTAATTTTTTTTACGAAACGAATACGAATAATCTTCCCCCACCTGTAGGGTTATGCAGCTTGTCCACCCCCACCCCTGTGCCAAATATCGCATATTCGTTTCATTCGTTTTTGAAACGAATGCGCCAACCCTAATTAAGGTTTTCTCCGTGCCTCCGTGGTTTAAGCCTTTTTTAGCGTACTCTGCGTGCTGTGGTTAGGGTTTTTTCCTACACCGCCCGCCTGCAGCAGAGCCAAAGGGGTTGTCATAAAAAACGCCTGGTTTTTCACCAGGCGCCTTCCTCTTATAACCCGTACTCGCTCAAGGCTATTTTTTCCCGGTTGACCTGCGGCAATATCCCGGCGATAAATTCGTCCTCATCTTCCGGCAGGCTTTCGGCAGCCCGGGTAAGGCGCTCCAGCCAGCGATTTTCCATTTTCGAAAGATTAAGCTCGCCGGAAGCATTCGCCTGGCGCAAAACCTCGAGCGCAGCGAAGGCCGAGCGGCGGGTGCGCTTATACGGGGTAGACTCGGCGATGATCTCCTCGGAGATCTTGAGCACCACATCCGGGCGCAGGACATAAGCCTGCGGATCCAGGTGGGAATCCGATTCCACCCACCAGTCGCGCAGCATACCGGCTTCCGTAAGCCCCCTGGCCGAGGCGACATTCATCAGCCGGGTCGCATAAATCAACTGTTCCACCGACACGGTCGGCGCCATGGCCCCCAGCAGCTTGACATTCTGCACGGATTCATTGCTCCACAAGTCCGGCACGGCTTTGGCAATATTGCCGATCGGTGAAAGGTGCGCAACGGAGGCTTCTGCCCCTTCGAGCGCAATCGGGTAACCCGTAATCGCTTTGATGTACGGACCTTCATAGGCGCAGTCTTTGTTCGGACCAACCGCCCCGTGCTCGAAGGCTACCAGGCTGCGCGCAACGGTCAAAACGCGGATGACGGCTGCCCAGACGCGGGGGATGAAATGCTGTTCGGCCAGCACCATGGCCGTATTGGCAAATCCGCAAGCTGAATCGCCGGATGGGACCACGCCGTACCGCTTGGAAATTTCCGTGATGCGCTCCCACAGGTAACCCATATCCCGGCTGCCGAGCACGCCCAGGGCGAATACCGACATCGGCAAATCGCCGTTCAGAATTGCCTCGTCGTGGATTTCTTTGCCGCCGGTGGATTCAATCGCCAGCATGTCCGCGCCGGCTTCGGCGCACAACTCAAAACTGCGGAACATGTCCGCCACATAGCGGCCCTGGCGCATCAGCGGCGGGCGGGCAAACTCGCGAATATCGTTCGGGGTCACCCGCAGCCCGGTTTTCAGGCCGTGTTTCGCCTCGGTTTCATCCAGTGTAGCGCGGAGGATTTTGGTGACCTCAGCGCCCCATTCAGGTACCAGGGTCAAGTCGGGCAGCAATTCGAACTCGACCACCAACCCTGGCGCATGCAGTTCCACTGCCCGATCGCAGACCCCGGTGATCATTTGCGTGTACTGCTCATGCACTTGCGGCATGCTCTCCGCGGTGATGATCATACTATCGAGGGTGAAATTGATCTCGGGGTAAACCTGCCCGCCGCCGATTACCAGTCCGTTTTTCAGCGTTAGCGGTCGGGGGCAGACGCCAAATAGAAAATCACTGAGGCGGGGAATAGCCAGCGAAGAATAATTCATCGTAACCTCACAATGAGATAACCGAGATAGCAGGTATAACTGGCCGTTAATTTAGCTGAACTAACCGACCAGTAATTTTTTGGCTTCAGCCGTTGCCTGGTTGGCGTCGGGAGCAAAACCATCCGCGCCGATTTCGCCGGCGTACTTTTTGGTCACCGGAGCGCCGCCCACCATCACCTTTACATTCTGGCGGACACCCGCTTCGTTGAAGGCCTTGATGGTTTTGTCCATATTCGGCATGGTGGTGGTCAATAACGCCGACATGCCCACAATATCGGGTTGGTGCTCGCGAATGGCTTCTATGAACTTCTCGGGGCTGACATCGGTGCCCAGATCGACGATCTGAAATCCTGCGCCCTCCAGCATCATGCCGACCAGGTTCTTGCCAATGTCATGCAGGTCGCCTTTAACCGTGCCAAGGACCACTTTTCCGGCCGATTTTACATCCTGTTCAACCAGCGCTGGCCGGAGGATGCTTAGCCCGCCCTGCATGGCCCGGGCAGCAATCAGCATTTCGGGCACAAAATATTCACCTTCCTCAAACAAACGCCCCACTTCCCCCATCCCGGAGATCATCCCGCTTTTTAATATTTCTTCCGCCGACACCTGCTGCTCCAGCGCTAAAGCTACCAACTTTTTGACTTCAGTTGCATCGCCTTCAATGACAGCCTGTTTGATATCATCGATGATCATTCCAATACTCTCCTTAATTTATTACAGGGGTGTATATCCAGGGGTTGATAACCCGGTTCACGGTGCCATTGTATCACCCATTAATCCTTCTACCGAAATCCCCTAATACTTTATGGGATTACTCGCCACCTCAAGCACCACATCCTGGAATGCCAATGCCGCGGCCTTACAGGCTGGCTGGTCACCCGTGAGTATCACGCCCATAAAGTTAGTCTCGGAGGGCGGCATGGTTAACGAGGCAATGGTTACAGCCGCAGCTTTTAACGCCTTATCCAGTGCCACGATTCCTTCCATTGGCGGGGCAACCAGGTAAGCAACCGGTGAACCAAGCGGGATATTGCTGATCTTTGAAAGGTACGACCCGGTCTGCGAGATGAGATGCGGGAAAAAAGTGATCGATGCGTTGGCATTTGCGGCGTACCAAAGCGCATCATTTTTCAAATACTCAACTGCCGCATGCAATCCGGCGCTCACTTCTTCTGGATTTGGGCCCGCTAGGATGGCCAGAATTTCACCTGACAGCAACCCGGATGAATGGCGTGCGCCGGCATAAAAAGAGCGCGCATAGACCACTTCCACATCCGCCATCTTGGTGGCGTGGTCGATGGAAACATAGGTGGCATCATCATTGTCGGCAGTGATTAAACCGATGGAGAACTGCTCCGGGCGGAGATTTAGCCGTACTGCCAGATTCTGATCGACGCGCGGGATTAATTGGACCGACAGGGGTGACGCATAAATTGGATCAAGGATAGCCATAGTCTCCTATTTCGTAGCCAACTTCAATTTCACTCCGGATGCCTGGTACTTAATCATTTCCTGCGCTACCTGCACAATAAAGGCCCCGGCTTCAAGCGGATTGGTGCCACTTTTCCCATAAATGTTACACACCACGTCGCGGTTAGCGTCATTGTTGCCTGCTTGAGGTTTGAACCCCATGTAAGCGCTCATACTCTCCGCGCGCCCAAGGCCGGGACGTTCCCCAATCAGCAAAATGACCACATCCGGTTTTATCGTTTCTCCGATGTCGTTCATCACACCGACACGGCAATATTTGACATAAAAAGGGGTGCCAAAGCTCAATCCTGCCGACTGAAATCCCTGAACCATAACTGGGAATATCTGGCGCAAGTTAGCTTCGATGGCAGCAGCGCTGAGGCCATCCCCGACAACCAGCTGGATGTTTGGGCCTTTTACACATCGCTCAGCGATAACTTTTTTGGCTTCGTCGCTCAATTGACGCCCCAGGTCCGGGCGTAACAGGTATTGTTCTTTGCCGTCCGTTATCTTGGTTTGGACGCTAAACAAACCTAATTCGTCGAGCAATTTCGGGTCGATATCCCGATGGATGGCGTCTTGCGTGATCGCATGATCGGCTTGAAATAGAAGCAACGAAGGGGTCCGGTAACGCGGACCAGCTCGCCCGACACCGATACGCGCCGAGGTTGATTTAATCAGTTCTGGCAGTGCTGCCGGGTCTATAGGATTTTTTACACCCGGTTTATAGCGGTATATGTCTTCATTCGGGTCGGGCAAGTCAATGTTGATCGGTTGGGCGGCCTTCAGTTGAGCTTCCGGAATGCTTTTTTCTTCCAGATTGGATTTGGGCATGGCTCCAGCGGCGATTAACTGCTGGATTACCGCCTCCACTATTGCATTTATTTTGGCGTCATCCATTATCCATCTCCAATCAGCGTTTTAAGAAAAACGTTGGGTCGCCCGCTTTATCGGTAAGCATACCGTCCTTCATCAACCCGATGGACTCCAGCCAGCCTTCAAATTCCCTGGCTGGATGAGCATTGAACAACTGGCGCAGCGTGGGGGTGTCATGGTAGGAGGTGGTCTGGTAGGAGAGCATCGAGTCATCCCCCATTGGGATGGCCATGAAATAATTGCAGCCGGCTGCGGTCAGCAGCACCGCCAGATTTTCGATGGCATTTTGGTCGGCTTTGGCATGATTGGTGTAGCATGCGTCGACGCCCATCGGAATGCCGGTCAACTTTCCCATAAAGTGATCTTCCAACCCGGCGCGTTGAATCTGGTTGGCATCATACAGATATTCGGGACCGATAAACCCCACTACCGTATTAACCTGGAAGGGGTGATAGCGTTTTGCCAGACCGTAATTTCGCGCCTCAAGCGTCAACTGATCCCAGCCATTATGCGCATCGGCTGAGAGTGCAGAGCCCTGACCTGTTTCAAAGTACATGAAATTGGGTCCAGAAGGGAAGCAATGTTTTTTGGCGAGGGCGTAGGCTTCATCCAGCATCCCAACTGAGATCCCAAAGGATTCATTCCCTTTTTGTGAACCAGCAATCGACTGAAAAACAAGCCCGACCGGTGATCCGGACTGCAGGCACTTCATCTGAGTGGTGACATGCGCCAGAACACAGTTTTGGGTCGGAATTTCCCAGGACTTGATGATGTCATGGGTCATATCCAGCAGACGAGCAACGGATGAATACGAATCATCAGCCGGATTAATACCGATAACCGAGTCTCCTACCCCGAAGGATAGGCCCTCATAAATTTCAGCTCGAATCCCCTCTGGCGAATCGGTGGGGTGGTTTGGCTGCAGGCGGCTGGCCAGGGTCCCTGGTGCGCCAATTGTATTATTGCAATGGGCGGAAACGTGAATTTTATTTGCCGCGTAAATAAGGTCAAGATTTGACATCAACTTGGTCACAGCCGCGACCATCTCGGCGGTCAATCCATCGCTGATTCGCCGAATCATTTCAGCCGAGGTTGTGTCATTCAGCAACCACTCCCGGAATTCACCCACTGTCCAGCCCCGTATTTCTTCAAAGATGGTTTCATTGACCGCATCCTGGATAACTCGGGTCACTTCATCCTGGTCGTAAGGAATGGCCGGGTTCTTGCGTAACAACCAGAGAGGAACCTCTGCCAAAATCAAACGAGCTGCAATGCGCTCGGCAGCAGTTTCCGCAGACACCCCCGCCAGTTGATCTCCGGATTTTTCCTCATTGGCTTTTCCCATGAGGACACGGATGTCAGGAAATTCGTAGGTCTTTCCATGTAGTTTTGTTCGCAGGAGCATTTTATGCCTTAATGATAAAAGACCAGCGTTTTGACGCTCAAAGGGACTACGCGGCCGTCCATGAGCGGTGTACCGATGTCGATATAATCACCTTCCAGTAAACCTACCTGATCGATGACCAGTAAGGGACGATCCGGTAACATTCCCTTAATGGTTTGTCCCAACGCCTGAGCATAATCTCGTTCGATGATGATCACCAACGGCTTTCCAGATGGCAGTGATTTAGAAAATTCGGTAAGTCCGATGGATAGTTCGATCAGAGTTGCATAATCCAACGCCCGGCTCAAATCGATGGCAAGTGCAAAATGGTCACTGCTAGGATCAAGATCCCAACGGCTCACCACCTCAGTAATCGCTGAAGTAACCTTATCAGGCTGCAGGGATAGTTCAAACTCAGGATGGATTACCGGGATGTTCCTCAGCGGCAGAATATCCCGCTCCGCCCAAATTGTAGACCCGGAGAGCGTAATGGATTGTGTGCTGGCGCCGAGCACCGTTGCTCGGAGGGACTCGGCAGGTGGACAGATTTCATAAGTAGACAGTGCCGAATTTCTCCGGAGGGATTCTGCCAGCAATGGGCCAATATCATCATACACTGTAACATCCTGGACATCGCTTATTCTGATCGGATAATAGTAATAGTAACCGATCCCGCCAGAAAACATCAAAACAGTTCCCCTGCCAGAAATGGGTGCAGGAGGGGTCAGATAAAGTGTTTCAGCCAGGGGAGAAGTTGCGCCTTCTATAAGCTCCACTGCCATATCTGCCATACGATCTGTGATGCGACGGAGATCAGTGAGAGACGGAATATTTCCAACCTCCAGGTTCAGTCCGCAATCCTTCATGATGTGAAAGGCAGGATCAGCAATATGCTGAATCCGACCCGTATGATGGTCTAATTCCAGAATGCGGCCGCCAAAATTCATGGCTGCTGCAGCAACGTACACGCCGCTGCGAAACACGACACTGTTCGCACTCCCGCCGCCAATATCCAGGTTTGTAACAGTGGTGTAATGGGTCAACGAATACCCGGCGGCGCCAGAACCGCGCCCGGCTATCAGACTTTCTACGTGCGGACCGGCGATACTGACCACAAACTCGCCTGCCAAACCAGAAAGCGCTCGCAGAATTTCATCCGCATTCTTCTTTTTTGCCGTCTCCCCGGTGATGATGACGGCTCCTGTTTCTACTTTGGTTTTATCCATCCCGGCGGCTGCGTACTCGCCCCGGATCATCTGATTCAATTTCTCCGCATCCACCGTTTCTCGGTTCAGGAGGGGCGTTATATAGACCGGACTTTGATACAGGATTTCTCGTTCTGTAATTGCCATGCGGGGAATTTGCCCCGGACGGGCGATATCTGCAACGTTTAAGCGCGAGAAAACGATCTGGGTGGTTGTCGTACCAATGTCAATACCAACAGATAGCAGGGAGCGAGGTTCAGCCATGTTCGGGTATGCTTTTAATCCTGATCAGCGCAAACCGACGGATTGATCATAAGTGCCACATTCATCATGGATTGAAACCAAGAGAAACGTTATATTAACCAGCAGGATTGCTCTGGAAAACTGATGACAACTTCGTCTCCTGCGCGAGGTAGGGTCAGGCTGCGCTCATTGAACAAATCCGCTGAGAGCGATGCTCCGCCCAGATCAATGCGCAAACGGACGACGGCCCCAAGAAACATGACCGTTTCAACGCGCCCTTTCAAAGTGTTTCGACCTTCCCCAATGCCAATTTGGATTTCTTCCGGACGGATAGCCAGTCGGGGCGCCTCGCTGATCGTTCGGTTTAAGGAGTGGTCGAATTTAACATGTTGACCGGCTAATACGCAAAAACCGTTCACCTTATCCACCTGTGTCACGGGTAAAAGGTTTAGTTGACCGACGAACTGCGCAACAAATTCAGTGGAAGGGTAATTGTAAATTTCTGCCGGAGTTCCGATTTGCTCCATGCGCCCCTGGCTCATCACCACCACCCGGTCAGAAAGCATCAAAGCTTCTTCCTGATCATGGGTTACGTAGATGGTTGTAATTCCCATGGCCTGCTGAATTCGACGGATTTCCAGGCGTAACTCGACGCGAATCTTGGCATCCAGCGCCGAAAGGGGCTCATCCAGCAGCAGTACGCGTGGGTTGATGGCAAGCGCACGCGCCAGGGCAATGCGCTGCTGCTGCCCGCCGGAAAGCTGGTAAGGATACTTGTCGATATGTTTTTCCAGGTGGACCAGCGCGAGCATTTCATTCACTTTTTGTTTGATCACCTTCTCCGGACTTTTACGCGCTTGTAAACCAAAGCCAATATTCTGACCGATGGTCATATTGGGAAACAGTGCATAGGATTGAAAGACCATCCCAACATTGCGTTGGTTGGGAGATTGGTACGTAATGTCTTCTTTATCAAGCGTAATCACGCCTGTAGTAGGCATTTCGAATCCACCGATCATTCGCAGGGTGGTGGTTTTTCCGCAGCCGGATGGACCGAGGAAGGACACGAACTCACTTTTTTCCACCTCTAGGTTAAAATCTTCAACAGCGGTGGTTGTTCCAAAAACTTTGGATACATTAGATAAAGAAAGATACGCCATAATTCACCATTATCCCAAAAATTTTAATAACGTCTTCGTAATTAGCGCGCCCCGGCAAGAGCGCTGGTATCCGCTTTACCCCGGTTGAATAATTGGATCATGCCCATGAAAGCCCAGGTGAGCAAGAAGCTAATAATGGCAAGCGAGGATGATTCATACGTCTTATTTTGCCCGATCAGAGACATATAGGGGCCAAAACCTTTAATCCCCACCAGAAAGCTGGCAATTGTATACTCACCGATAACTGTTGCCAGGGTCAAGAATGCGCTACTCAAGATAGCAACTCGTAAGTTGGGGAAAATGACCTTGAAAATGATTGTGCCCCAATTTGCGCCAAGACTTTGGGCCGCTTCAGTCAGCGACTGCACATCAATTGCAGCCAGGCCGGTATCCACAGACCGAAATACAAAGGGGAGCGCCAACACCACGTAACCAGCGACGAGCAGGACATAGGTGCCAAAATAGGTGTTGGTCAGAAAAAACGGCGCGCCGCTAAAGACGCGAATCAAACCGAATACCAGCACAATAGCGGGAACCACAAAGGGGAGCATGGAGATAAATTCAACCATGACTCTAAGCTTGGGTAACCGCAATCGGATCCAATATGCCGTGGGAACCACCAGCAATATGCTAACAATGATGGTAAAAATAGCAATTACAAGAGAAAATTCAATCGTGGACCAAAAATTTGGATCTTTAAATATTCGCTCGTACGCTAAAAAGGTTAGAACACCCTTCTTGGCGCGTAACGAAAAATCGAACGTGGAATAGAGCGGCAATATAAAATATAAAGCGCCTATAGCAATCCATAACCACGACCAAAAACTTCTACGTTTCATTGACGCAGCCACCTTTCGCTCCTACGCCGCAGGAAATAATAAATGGCCATCATCACGGTCATAACCGCTACCATGCCGATCGCGAGGGCATAACCAAGGCCAGGGTTATAGAGTATGTCCCCTTTGATCTGCGATCCAATGACGATGGTTACCAGATTGATAAATCCACCGGTCAATGAGTAGGCGGTCGCATAAGCACCAAAGGAATTGCCGAAGAGCAGAATCATGGACCCAAGAATGGAGGGCATCAAGATGGGTATTGCCACCTTCCGTAAATACATCCCATGGGAGGCGCCCAGATTTTCAGAGGCCTCACGCCATTCTTTCTTAAGCCCATCCAAAGCGGGGGTAATGACCAGGATCATCAGGGGAAATTGAAAAAACATATAGGTCAGGGTAAGTCCCCAGAAACCATACAAATTAAAACCCTGGTCATATAGATTAACTCCCAACACGCTTTTCAGCAGCAGCGTGACCAGGCCAGTACGGCCGAGCGTGGCGATAAAAGCAAATGCCAACGGCACACCGGCAAAATTCGAGGCAACCCCCGAAAAAGTCATCAGTGTAGTTCGTATCGGACGGGGTAAATTTCCCACCGTTACGGCATAGGCCATTAAGAACCCCAACAATCCCCCGCCAACCGCCGTTGTCAGGCTGATACGGATAGTCACCCAATAAGCGCTGAGGATGGACGGGTCCAGCAGACCGACAAAGTTCATCAGAGTAAATCGGTTGTCGTTGTCGCGGAAAGCCCGCATTAACAAGCTTACCGAAGGCAGAAGAATAAACAGGAAGGCGAAAAGAAAAAATGGCACAACCACAATCCAGTTGCGCCAGCCAGAGGAGGAGGGACGCGCATTGTGCGCGTCCCTTTTATTGTCTCGAAAAAAGGTTGGCTTACTTGACATCTGCGCCAACAGCGGTCATCCAATTATCGGCAATAACCGTCTTGGAATTGTTGATCTGGTCAATGCTTGGGAAAGCCACCGGTCCATTGAAGGTGGGCAGTTTGGTGGCATAATCAGCATTAAGCGTACCGCTGGCTTGCATATCTGCATAGCGGATGGGGTGGCAATAGCCTTTGAGCCAAAGGTTCTGACCTTCATCACTATACAGGAATTCCATCCAAAGCTTGGCGGCATTGGGGTGCGGGGCGTAAGCCGAAATGGCCTGGATGTAGATGCCAGCAATCGTGCCGCTCTTGGGATAGACAACTTCGATGTTCGGGTTCCCTGCCAGGGCGTCCTTATCGGACAGAGCACTGTAGTCCCAGCGCATGATGATGGGGGTTTCACCCTTTGCGACAGTCGATTGTTTGGCAATAACTGGCACAAAGTTGCCAGCGTCATTGATCTTTTTGAAGAAATCGAGGCCGGGCTGGACATTGTCGAGGCCGCCGCCATTGTAGAGCGCTGCGGCATAAACACTCATCTGGGCTTGGGCCGAAGCACGCGGGTCGCCGGAGAGAGCGAATTGACCTTTGTATTCGGGCTTGAGGAGATCTGCCCAGTCCTGGGGAACGTTCGGGACGGCATCTTTGTTGACTTCAAAAGCCATGACACCGTAGTAGTCACCATACCAATACCCATTGGGGTCCTTGGAATCGGCTGGGATGGAGTCCCAGGTGGCAACTTTGTAAGGTTGGACAATACCCTCTGCAATCAACTGGGGGCCAAAACCATAACCCACGTCAATGACATCTGGAGCTTGCGGTCCTTTGTTATCTTTGTTAGCCTTGATAGCTTCGATCTCATCTGCTGACCCGCCATCGGGGTTAAGCTCGTTGACCGTCAGGCCGTATTTTGCTTTGAAAGCTTCGATCGCCTCGCCATAGTTGCACCAGTCATGCGGAAGGGCAATTGTAGTGAGCGTGCCTTCAGCCTTGGCAGCTGCTATTAACGCTGCCATAGGATCTGCTGCTGCAGGCGCGGGAGTCTCGGCGGCTTTTGGGGCGCAAGCCGTCAAGACCATTGATAGAACGACCAGAAATGAAATCAGGTAGTACAATTTTTTGTGCGGCATTTCTCACTCCTTCTTTTGGATTAATAAAATTATCAGCTAAGCAGAAGCTCAACTGATATTTACCCACACACAGAACTTGTTTTCTCTAGCCAATAATTCACGCGTATCATGCCCGATAACGGTGCGTGGATGGCTAGGAACTTCTTTTGAAGGCTGTAATTCGATGCGATCACATTTATCCCTCTCGTGAACTATTACATTCTACAAGAGAATGCAATCCAGGTAAAGCATGAAAGGAGGGTAGTTTCGCTACCCTTACGGTGTCGAAAACTGACCTATCTGAGTGTAGAAATACCAGAATTCTCCGACCTCGTCCTACACAACCCGGGTCTTCGGCATCCAGAAGATCATCATCAGCGCAGCGATGAGCGCCAATGTTCCGCCGAACAAAAATGGCGCCGACGGGCCAAATCCACTCCAGCTGCCGATCCCCTGCCACAGAATCCCGGCGAGCAACGATGCGGGGAAGGCCAGCAGCCCGATTACGGCATGGTAGGTTCCATAAGCCGTGCCGCGCAGATTTTCCGGCACCAGGTCTGCCACCATGGCATTAGAGGTTCCGTAGGCCAGGCCAAAATACAAGCCGTAAGCGAGGTAAAGCATCCAGACCTGCCAGGTGGATTGTGCCAGCGCGAAGCCAAAATAGATCAGCGCATATACCAGCCACCCGCCGACGATCAATTTCCGACGGCCGACCCGGTCTGACAGCGAACCGGCAGGCGTGGCGACCAGCGCAATGACCAGATTGAACATCGCCAGCATGACCAGGATGCCGGTCACCGAGACGCCCAGGTTTTGCGCCCGCAGGATCAAAAACCCATCGGATGAATTGCCCAGCGTGAAAACGCTGACCACCACCAGGAAAATATTAAAAGGTTTTCCCATGCCGCGCAGTGAAAATTTGGGTGCAGTCAACTGGCTGGTAACGGCAACATCTTTAGCCCCAACCACCAGGGTGAGTACCGCCAGGAATGCCGGTATCATGCTGATCAATACAATGGTCTGGAAGGTGTCTCTGGTCAGGTCAACGGTGGTCTTCTGTGCCAGCCAGACCACCAGCGCGGCAATCAGCAGCCCGATCATTGCCCCGGCTTTATCCATTGCCCGGTTGAAGCCAAAGGCCAATCCCCGGATTTCCTTGGCGGTCGAATCAGCCATTAGCGCATCGCGCGGGGCGGTGCGAATACCCTTGCCCACCCGGTCAGCCCAGCGAACGCCGGCGACCAACCCCCAACTGCTGGCAAAGTAGAAGAAAGGTTTGGAGACGGCTGAAAGCGTGTACCCGGCGACTGCCAGCCATTTCCGGGCGCCCAATTTGTCCGACAGCCAGCCCGAGAGCATCTTGAGGATGCTGGCAGTCGCTTCGGCAACCCCCTCAATCAGCCCGATGACGCTGGTTTGCACGCCAAGGACATTCGCCAGGAAAAGCGGCAGGATGTTGATCACCATATCGCTGGAGATGTCCATGAAAAAGCTGGTAAAACTGACTGCCCAGACATTTCGCGGTAGTTTTTTGATACCGGTTTGCTTCGATGGTACTGCAGTTAGTGTTTCCATGATTTTATTAATTTCGCAATCTATGCCTGTGTCATGCTGTTATCGTGATCGGATAGGTCGTGTTGTTCGCGGGCAAATACTTCAGCCGCAAATTTCTGAAGCGCTTCCCGGCATTGCTGCAGCCAGGTGGCAGCTTCTTCAGCCGGGTTTCCGCCCAGAAAATCCCTCTGCTGAATTTTTCCATACCAAATTTCCAGTTTATGGAGATCTTCCTCATTTTCCTCATACTCGGCAAAGCTGTAATTTCCAAGCCTTTGTTCTTTTTCAAGTTCGTTTAAAAAATCAGTGCACTGTTCTTTAAATTCTTTGTATTCCTCCGCTCGGTCCTTCCGGCCCTGGGTGTAAATAGCAGCTTCAGTCTCGGGATCAAACGCATTCGTACGAAAGGTTTTACAAGTCCCTCCCTGCTCACGGACATACACCTTCAATTCCTGAATGAGGTTGGCAGCCAGTTCGGTATTTGGCAGCAACCACAACCCGTTGTCCAGGCTGATAGCCCCGGCAGAACGCATGCGCCGCCAGACAGTAACCCGCGGGCTGGAAGGGGTGGCAGGAAGTACTGGGCAAAAAAGCAGCCATTTATCGCTCATTGGGGTTTCCTTTATGCAACACTTGTTGCATTATACAATTGAATATTTTTTAATGCAATAGGTGTTGCATTAACAAAAACAAAACCCATCGCTGGTGAAGGCGATGGGTTTTGTTTAGTAATTTAAGTAAGGAAATCGTCCCCTACTGGTGATGGTGCTCGTGGGCGTCAGCTTCGGCCTTGGTCTTGTGGACGGTGCCCTCAGGATGCTGCGGGGGAGAATAAATCGTGTACAGCTTAAGCATCTCATTGGCGGAAGTGTTGATAATATTATGTTGCACTCCGGCCGGCACGACAACCACCATTCCGTCCTCCAGCGGGTATTCTTTACCAGCCAGCACAGCCTTGCCTTTGCCGGCCTCGATCCGAAAAAACTGGTCATTGCCATTGTGGATTTCCTGGCCGATCTCATCCCCCGGCTTTATGGCCATGACCACCAGTTGACTGTGCGGCCCGGTAAACAGGACTTCGCGAAAATATTCGTTTCTTAATGTAATTTTTTCGATATCGGCATGGTACCCGGCCATTTTGATCTCCTTATGGTAAATATTGTAATTTCCTGAGTTGGTAATCTACAATCATTACGACAGATAATACTGCCATAAATGATTATGCCATAACTGAATTCTCATGGCGGATTAATTAAATGGTGAATCTGATAGAGCACTCATATTGTAATTGAATTTTTACCGCCCGACGGCCTGGCCGGAGATGGGAAAGTCGTAAAAACCTTCCCTGGTGTTTCCATATTAATATTAAACCTCCCCGAGGTCATATCGGGGAGGTTTGCGAGGGGATTTTCGCTGATTACGGTTTGAACACCAGGAACGAAGCCCCATTTTCGAAGGCGTGGCGAACCTGAGCGTTTTCAAAAATGGCCAGACCGAAATGATACTGGGCGGACAAGTCGGTAAATTGCACGTCTGTCTGTGAACCGGTATCCAGCTTGCGGCCAAACTCGATCGTCCACACGCCGTCAGCCCACTGCCAGGCAGCAGTGATGTCGCCGCGGTCACCTAAAATTGGGCTCTTGATAATCGCGGGGATGTAGGAGCCAACGGGCATGGCATCCAAGGCAGCCTGGTCGAGCGCCACTTTTTCGGAGTCCAAAATATAACCTGGGGCTCCAGTGGTCAGATCAATATTGGGGGAAGTAAAACCGGGTTTGGACTTATCCGGGACGGTTTTAGTGGCGTCAGCAGGATCGGGCATAGTGGCAAAGTTGTCTGCATAGCCGCCGGATTCCTTGGCATCGCTTTTGCGGCCTGCCTCCTTAGCATTTTCAGCGTCAAAGCGAGTCCAATCCAGGTACTGGTCGTCAAGTTGTCCGACGTTGCGGATCGATTTCCAATGCCAGATATCGCCAAGTTCACCTTCGCTGGCCGTGTATTTGTTGCCAAAAGGTTTCACATCCGAATTTTCACCAGCGTGGCAGGCTGTAAAACAGCCAGTGGTGTTGAAATTCTGGATGCTGTCATTAATGTTCCAGATCAATGCAAATTTATCTTCGTAGTACAAGTTGTTGTCGCCACCCTTATCGCCCGGATCTTTTACCTGTTTCCAGGTGCCGTCTTCCTGCTTTTGCCAGGGAGAACGGAAGAAGGACATGGTCGGATCAGCGTAGGTCAACAGAAAATAGACTGAATCCGCTGTGTAAACAGCCTTCAAATTGGCGTCTGTTCCGAAATTGTTGAAGCCGCCGGAAACAGAAATGGTCAATTCTGGGGCGTCTGTCCAAACGGTGTCATCGGTAGATCCATTGATCACGGGGGCTGCATCGACTAGGACCGCAACCAAAGCGGAGCCTTCCGGAGCCGTCCAGACAGGTTCAGTGGTGGCAGTGGGAACTTCCGGAGTTGGAACTTCGGTAGCCGGTACACTGGTGGGCGGTACTGGGGATGGCTGCGGCGTTGCAGCAGGTGCGCATGCTGACAGCACGAGAGCTGCCAGCACAATTACAACGATAAGAACGCTCAGTCTTTTCATAGCTTCTCCTCTTGGGTGATTGGGTGGGTGTTTATCGTATTGGGCTAAACTACCCAATATTACACATTATACATTGGGTTATTTATTTCAATAGTGACAATTGTCACCCTTTTTTCGGCAGATTGCGGATGAATAAGGCAATAATATTCGAGTGTCAAAAACCTTGTTCAGGTAAAATACCCAATAGGGATTACCATGCGCAGTCTTGAATTATCTTTGCTAATCTATTTTGTTTACGGCTTGACCTATTTTGTAATGGGCCTGGTGCTCTTGTTAGAATACTGGCGCCTGGCTCCAGAAGCGCCACAAAAACATCTTGTCCAACCACTTGCCGCCTTCGGATTAATTCATGGGCTCCATGAATGGCTGGAAATCCTGTTGATTGCTTTTTCAGCCTTTGGTGAAACTTTTTCACCCAATGTGGTTTGGCTTCGGCTTGGATTGCTGACCATTTCTTTTATTGCGCTGGCGATCTACGGTTATCGCTCTTTTCGTTTTAGCCAGGAACATCATTCCCCCCTGACTATTTTTGGTGCCGTAACCCTGCCGGTTTTTGCAATTGTGGCAGCGGTGGATGTGATTGGCGCCTTTACAGCCGGTTCCATCCCGGTTTACCAGATGGTCGAAAGTCTCGTTCGCTATCTTATTGGGGTACCTGGAGCTGCTGCTGCCACCATTGGATTGCGTAGCGGCGCACGGAAAGCGTGGGTTGAACAACGTCGCCCGTTGGATAAATATCTCAACCTCACCGCCATAGGTTTCGCAATTTACAGCCTGACCCAGTTATTCGTGCCGGCCATGAATACCCATCTGGCCAGAATAATAAATATTGATATTTTTCAAGTTTGGACCTCGATCCCTATTCCGGTGTTTCGCACCATTGCCGGCATCATCATTACAGTTGGTTTGTTCTTCATCACAAGTTTTCTCGAGACCGATCGGCAGAAGATCGTGGCCGAGGCGCAGAAAGCCCGCCTTAATGCACTCAAGCAAGAAGAAACCATACAGCGCCTCCTCTTGCGACAGACAATTGCAGCGCAGGAAGAAGAACGCATGCGAATTGCTCGTGAGCTTCATGATGAAATGGCTCAGACCCTGACCGCCTTCTCACTCGATTTGGCGACCCTGCAGCAAGACCTGAGCAGCCGTCCCAAGTACCAGCATATTCTGTCCAGGTTGCAAAACCTTGGAAAAACAATGTTCCAGGGGATTCAGCGCATGATCAGCGATCTGCGTCCGGCCCATCTGGATGATCTGGGGCTGGTGCCAGCACTAAAATTCCTGACAGACCAGGTTCGTTCACAGTTCAATCTTTCGATTACCTTTGAAACGCAAGGTCATGTATGCCGCCTAGAGCCGCTTCTGGAAACCGCTATTTACCGTATTGTACAGGAATCCTTAACCAACATCGCTCGCCACGCAAGTACGGACCAGGCTTCGGTTAACCTTTCGTTTTCACCCGATGAAATCCAGCTACAGGTAACCGATCAGGGTTCGGGATTTGATCCAGAGGAATTATTCAATGCTCCCCGCGGCTGGGGTTTAGCTGGAATGAAGGAGCGAGCGGAAGCTGTCAATGGTAAATTTTCGGTTAAGTCTAAACCCGCCGAAGGCACGACTATAATTGTTGTGATTCCAACGACTTCTACAGAGGAGCATACCCCGTGGGCACAATCCGGCTAATGTTGGTTGACGACCATGAAGTTGTGCGAACCGGCCTAAAAACATTTCTTAATTCCCAGCCAGGTTTCGAGGTGATTGCTGAAGCCAGCAGCGGATCGGAAGCAATTAAAAAAGGTCTCGAAACCCGCCCTGATATCATTATTATGGACATCGCGATGGCCGATGGGGATGGGCTGGAAGCCACCCGTTCATTAAAAGCTGTTTGGCCTGAAACCATCATCCTGGCCTTGACTGTGCACGAGGATAAATACTATTTCATGGAAATGTTGGCGGCTGGCGCTGCGGGCTATTTGACCAAGCAATCCGCTGCGGATGAGCTCGTTCAGGCTATCCAAACAGTAGCCCAGGGGCATATTTATCTTCAACCGGCCCTGGCGCGGTGGCTTTTGGAAGATTACCAAAGATTGTCGGACCTTGCTGGGAAACACCATGCGACTTCCCTGGCGGTCGGATCGGAGCCGGTTGGTTTGAATGTGCTGAGTGAACGCGAGCGGCAAGTGCTTGAGTTGTTGGCGCGGGGAATGACCAACAAAGAGATCGGGCTTCAGTTGGGGTTAAGCCCAAAGACCATCGCCAGGCACCGCGAACGGATTATGGGGAAACTCGATCTGCACTCAAGAACGGCGCTGGTACGGTATGCCATTAAGACCGGTTTAATTGCCGCAGAGTAGATTGGTCAGTTATCGGACTTACCTTTTCAATCATTTGTCCGCCCAGAATGCCTGAGCGATCGTTTGAATCGTATGTTTCCGGATGTCGGTGAGTGCCGCGGATTCCGTATTTTCTTTGGAGGTGTTATCATTTTCCACAATGATGATATGAGCGTCTCGGCTCACGAGAGAGGCATGCCAGGTACCTTTCTTGACATTGTAGACATCGTTTCGTTTCATTACAACCGGCTGGATTTCGCCAATTTCGGCAGCGTTTCCACCAAGTACTAAAACAGCCTTTCCCTGAGTCAGGATAAAGACTTCATCGGTGGCCATGTGGCGGTCCAGGCGACTGATGCCGTTGCGCTGAGTTTCTTCCGAATGGTGGAGGGCGGCCACACGCCACTCCCCAAAGGTTACCAGCGGTTGATAACCTTCCCCGGTAAACTTTCTGACTTCGATGGTTTCGTTTTCCAAGATGGCTCCTTTAAAAAGTGATTCTGCAATCCATACATTCTTTTTAGACAGGTTATTTCCTCGTGAGACTTTATTAAAGCTTTATCCTTCCGGCCAGGCTTTCCGGTAATTAGCCAGGATGCGGTCGAACAGGGCATCAATGACCGGATCGGCTTTTTGTCGCACCGGGTCCGCCATGAACCAACTGACAATTTCCCGCGCGCCCTGCGAAAACGGTGTCGAGCAGACAAAATCAGGCACCACCTGTTTGATTTTGCTGTTATCAAATATCGCGCTATGCATTTTATCCCCGCGCAGACTGGCGCCCAGAGTCTGGTCGTAGGCATAAATCAAATCGGAGGGCACATGCACAATATTCGGCTCGACGCCGAGCGCCTGGGCAAAACATTGAAAGATCCCGTTCCAGGTGAGCCACTCGTCGGAGGTGATGTGGAAGACCTCGCCCAGCGCATGAGAATTGCCCAGCAGTCCCACAAGCCCGCGGGCAAAATCGCGGGTATGGGTTAATGTCCAGATCGAGCTGCCATCGCCATGAACCATGACCGGCTTGCCCTTTAACATGCGGTCGATCACGGTGTAACCACCGGGCAGCGGCACGTAGCACGGATCATAGGTATGGGATGGGCGGACGACCGTGAACGGGAATTTAGTTTCCCGGTAGGCGCGCAGCAAGAGTTCCTCACAGGCAATCTTGTTGCGTGAATATTCCCAGACAGGGTTATCCAGCGGGGTGGATTCGCGTAGGGGCAAGACGGCCGGTGGGGTCTGATAGGCGGATGCTGAGCTAATGAAAATATATTGCCCGGTCTTGCCGGCGAACAGGTCAAGGTTGGCCTGCACCTGGTCGGGGGTATACGACAAAAAATCCGCCACCACATCAAATTTCTGCGTGCCCAGCACATCCTGCACCGCTGACCGGTCGCGAATGTTGGCATGCAGCACATGCGCACCGGCAGGCGGGGTGCGAACCGATTGACCGCGGTTGAGCAGGGTCAGGTCAATGCCTCGTTCGACAGCCAGGGCAGCGCTGCCCGAACTGATAATTCCGGTACCGCCGATAAACAGGACTTTCATAAGGAACCCTCCTTGCAATCTAGCTGGATATACCTATATTATAGGAATAACGGTGAAGGTGAAGGCGGGTTATAACGATCAAAATTATTTTCGACATTTTGATATTTCATCCCGTAATCTTATAGCGAATGATGTTGGAGGTAGAAATGCTCGAACGACTTCATGAACATGTGATTTCAGAACTGAACCAGAGCAGTCGAACGGATACGATTTTTGTCGTGGTGGCTGTTATATTTAACTTGATCGCCCTGGGAATAAATTCATCCATCGCCTCCAATGATTATCCATCGACAAGCGAGGATATCGTCCTGGCAGCGTTCATCGTGATGACGGTGCTGGTAAACACGATTGCCATTTTGGGGTTGTATGTTGGACGACTGACACGGACAAAATTACTCGCCGGGCTGGTTGCCATGTATCAGGATAATCAGGTCGACAAATATTACGATCAATCCCTGGTGCTCAATTACGGCAGGCGTTATGTCTTATTCGGGGCCATAATCCTTGTCCTGGCGCTGACGGCTCTGGTGGTTCCGCTCACTCTGCGCGTATTCTAACCTCTGGAAAAGGGAGGTTTCATAAATATTTAAAGAGTGCGCTTGCCGCAGATCTCTGCGAGCAGCGCGCCATCTGTTTTATTTCCCCGGCTTCGGCAAAATTTCCAGCTTGGCCAGGGAGGCGGCCAGGCGTTTAAACCCGACGCTTTCGAAGAATACATCCACAGCCTCGTCGCTGTCCTGAATGCGGGAGTCCATCACAATGCCATCACCGAAGATCGGATGGCGCACATGGTCGGAGGGGTGATAGTGCTGCTCGATAATGGCGGCGGATGAAGTGGGCGGCATGGGTTGAACACCGGTTGTGCCAATATTCCAGGTTTTAGGCCGGTAGCTTTGACCGTAGGACGAGACCCAGCTCGAGCGGCGCTGGCCTTGCCGCTTGATCAGTTCCTCGGGAATATCAGCCAGGAACGGAGAGGGATACTGATCGTCATAACCGCCAAACGTGCTGCGGCGGTTGGCGCGCACCAGATAGACCCGGTCTTTGGCGCGCGTAATGCCCACATACAGCAGGCGGCGTTCCTCGGCCATTTCTTCGGGATCATCCTTCGAGCGGGCGTGCGGCAGCAAGCCATCGTCCAGCCCGAGGATGAACACCTGCGGGAATTCCAGTCCCTTGGCGGCGTGCAGCGTCAGCAGGGTGGGCGCGTTGGCAAGCGCTTCGTCGGGCAGTGTATCCTGGTCGGAGACCAGCGCCAGATTCTCCAAAAAGGCGGTCAGGCCGAGGTCGGTATATTCGTAGGCCAGCCGGCGCAGTTCCTGAACGTTCTCCCAACGCTCGTTGCCTTCTTCGCTGCCATCTTCAAGGTAATCCTGGTAGCCTATGTCAGCCACAACGCGGTCGAATAATTCAGGCAAAGGCATGTTATCTTCGGCAGCGGCTGTCCAGCGGGTCAACATCATGCCAAAACCAGCCAGCACCTGTTCGCTGCGCCCTGAGAGCGCTCCTGGCTGTTGCTTGCTGCTGTTGGGCCGCCCAAGGTCCATCAATAGTTCGCCGGGAGCTTTGCCGACCGCCTGGGCAGCCTGTTTCAAGGCCAGAATGGTTTTATCACCCACCCCACGGGTTGGCACATTGATCACCCGATCCAGCGAAACTTCGTCGCGCGGATTATGCGCCAACCGCAAGTAAGCGATGACATCTTTTACCTCACGCCGCCCGTAAAAGCGCTGGGCGCCCACCAGCCGGTACGGCATGCCGACTCGCAGAAATGCCTCTTCCAGCAGGCGCGACTGAGCGTTGGTGCGGTACATGACCGCAAAATTGCCAGCGGGCGTCTTTGACCGCGACACCGCATTGCGGATGGTCTCGACCACATATTCAGCTTCGGCTTTATCATCCTCGGCTTCGTAAAGAGTCAATACTTCACCGCTGCCGCGGTCAGAAAATAGTCGTTTTGGCGTGCGGTACTTGTTCTGCGCGATCACTCCCTGAGCAGCATTCAGCACGGTCTGGGTGGAGCGGTAATTTTGTTCCAACAGGATCTTTTGCGTTTGCGGGTAATCTTCTTCGAAGCGCAGCACGTTTTTGTAGTCCGCTCCGCGCCAGCGGTAGATGGACTGGTCTTCATCGCCAACCACGAAAATATTGCGGTGGGCCGAGGATAGCAGCTTGAGCAGCTCATACTGCACCAGATTGGTGTCCTGAAACTCATCGACCAATACATGCTCGAAGCGGCGGGCATAACGCTCGCGCACCGCCGGGTTGTCCACTAGCAGGCGTACCGCCTCCAACAGCAGGTCGTCGAAATCGACGCCATTGGATGCCAGCAGCAGTTGCTGGTAGCGCTGGTAAATGCGCCGGGTGACTTCCTCGCGGTAGCCGTTGGACGGAAAATCATCCGCTGTAATCAGGTTATTCTTGGCTTTGGAGATTGCTGCATGAATGCCCGTCGGTCGAAAGGTTTTATCATCCAGGTTCAGGTCTTTGATCGCGCGCCGGACGATCGCCAGCTGGTCGTCAGCGTCCATGATCACAAAATTGCGATCAAAGGGCAGGTATTCCGCTTCGCGCCGTAAAATCCGGGCGCAGTTAGCGTGGAAGGTACCCAACCAGATACCTTGTACCTGTCCCGGAAGCAGCGTTTCGAGCCGGTGTTCCATCTCGCGGGCGGCTTTGTTGGTGAAGGTTACCGAAAGGATGTTTTCCGGACGCACGCCCATATGCTGGATCAGGTAAGCAATGCGCTGGGTCAGAACGCGAGTCTTGCCGGAACCGGGACCGGCCAGGACTAACGTTTGCCCGACGCCGGCTGTGACGGCCTGGCGCTGGGGATTATTCAAGTTTTTGAGGGGATCAATGGGCTGCATGCGGGGTGATTGTACCGTTTGACCGGGGGGCTGTCAAACAACCTCCGTTTATGACGAGGCATGCCCCGTGTCAAGTGCCACGTTTCAAGCTGCGTAGGCTGTGTTGAGCAGATTTTAAATTTAATAACAACCTTTTATGAATCTGTTTTCTTGCCAAAATAACTAAGAACTCCCATCACGATCCACAGCGAGCCGGTTAAACTCGCATAGGTGCTTAGCCTTGTTGCTTACGGCATGAGGGGTATCGTCAGTGTGGTAATAATTATCTTTCAAGTCTTCCATATCCCAACTCTTCTGCTGGTGTAGTTTCAGTCACCCAGTTAGCTGTTTTGTCAGTCCCCAAGTGTCGAATCACACGCGGTTGATAATTGCCTTCGAAATTTAGAATTTTCAGTGCAATGCGCACCAAAATATCGTGCAAATGATCCTCTGTCTGTATTATTTCATCGAAATTATGTAAACCATTCCTGGTTTGAAAATATCCGCTATGAATTACTGTTCCTCGATACATAGATAATTTTCCGGCCCAAGTTCTTTTTTCCCGTCTAGATTGATGGGAATAATAATTATTCATTACTTGCTCATCATAAAGATCAAATTTTGCTAGTAAATCCATCACAGTTAATCCGAAAGCCCTGGACATGTTATTCGCATTGATAATTCTGTCTTGAATTTGTTGTACCTTTACCTGCTATTCGTTCGGTAGTATATAAATGTTCCATTTCCATTACTACATCAAATTCACCATTTTCCGAAACATTGATCCTTGTCTTCCCCTCCACAGTTCCTTTAGGTTTTTCGAAAGTAGCCTTTCCCCAGCCTTGATAAGCAATATTGCTGGAAAACCAGGGATTTGGCAATGGTTTATATTTTTCCAATAGTTCTCGATTACTAACAGATTCTCTTTCCATGGAAATCTCACCTAAAGGAACAATTCATACTCTACTTTATGAGAACTTAGTAATCCATGCCATTGAAAATATAAATGCTGAATGGAATTTCTTTTATCCCATATTAAACTGGAAACAAAAAGAATTTCAAATTTCCTGCCCACCAACCTCACGCCTCCCCTCCCTCACCGCCGCGCAGCGCTCGCAGGCCAGGTCGTCGCACAGCAGCGCCAGCGGGTCCTCGCGCACCAGCGTCGCCACGGTGATCACCATCTCGCGCACCGGCAGCGCGCGCACCAGGGCGGTGCCGATCTGCACGCTGCGCGTGATGTCTGCCAGGTAGGGCGCAGCCTTATCGAACCCCATCGAGCAGCCCGGATACCCCGGGCACTCCACCGTGCCGTCAGGCGTCAGCGCCCAGCGCACAAAGGTGCGGCGACCGGCCAGTTTTTCGGCAAAGTGCAGCGTGGTGTTGACGCTGTGCCCCACCCCCATCAACAACACGTAGCCCTCCGCCTCGTACAGGTCATGCAGCGGCGCCACGGGGTCCTTTATCGTTCGCGCTGCCAAAATTTCATCCACCTCAATGCCGGCTAGCGAAAGGATCGGGTGCATGGAGCGTTTGGCCAGCGGGTGATTGCGCAGCAGTTCGGCCAGCACCCCCATCATCCGGTCAGCAGGCATATCGGGACGGTAAATCTCAGCCAGGGCATTGAGCGCCTGGCCGGTGCCGTACACCATGCCGTTATGGTCCGGCCCCTCCTCGGGGATTACCATGGTGGCATAGGTATGAGTGGGGGCCATCACACGCGGAAAGACGCTGGTCAGCGCGCCAAGCAGCACGGCTGCCCGACCGCGTAAGTCGCCAAACGCCCTGAGCGAGCTGTGTACCAACACCGGTCGCCCGGGGTCCAACCCCAGGTTACGGAATCCGCTGGTAAGCTCGCGGTATGAAAGCATCACCCTCCCAACAATCGGTTCCTCTACATCACCCCAGGACGAACTACCTGTCCGGCATGGCTAATTGCGGCCGGACTGCATAAAAATACGGCCAATTCTTGCAGTTGCACTGCAACCGCACTGGCAGGATAAATACCTTCCCCGCTGTCCTTAAAGTCCCCCACATCGACCGCATAGCCTTTAATATTATAAGGTAGAAGGTCAACCGAGGTAGCCTGCGCCAGCCCGGTTAGTCCGGCCTGACTGGCGGCCAGTGCCGGGGAGGGACTAACGGATGAGCCGGCCTGCACGAAGATCAGCGTGCCGCCGCCCTGCTGGATCATAACGGGCGCAGCCGCCTGAGCCAGCAGGAAAGGTCCGGTCAGGTTCAGTTCCAGCGTGCGCGTCCAATCCCATTCGTCCAGCTCCAGTATCCCGCCGGGCGGAGAGGCATGCAGGCAGGTGACCAGTACATCCAGGCGCTGCCAATCATCCAGCACATCCGAAATCAGCGCGCGGCACGGCAGCCCCTTGCCAATGTCGCCGGTGTAGCTGCGGCATTCAGCCCCCAGCGCCTGCACCTGCGCTGCCGTCTCATCCAGGTGGACAGGCGAAAGATCGTGCAGCGCCAGTTTAGCGCCAGCGCGGGAAAAACCCAGCGCCAGCACCCGTCCCAATGGGCGGCCGGCCCCAATGATCAAGATAACTTTTTCGCGCAGAGGTCTGTTATCAATCATGTTTATTTGTCCCCAATTCCTGCCTGGCAAAGCGGTATCGCTCCGGGATCAACCTCAGCCGCGTTCAGAGTCAGATTGAAATACGGCGTGGGGTCAATCGTGTTATGGATTTCCAGTTCGTTCAGGAACTTCCCTTGCCCGTCATCCTTGACGATCGAAAAATGCAAATGGACGCCGGTCGGGTTTCCCGCTGTACCAGAATAATTACCTTGAGTACCAAGAAGCGTGCCAGCCGAGACAAATTTCTCGGTTACGCCGGGTGGAAAGGCCGGATCAATCGAAGAATTGCCCTGCGCGTCCGCCATGTGGGTGTAATAAGTCCAAATCTGGCGGCCGGGCTGCAAAGGATCATCCGGGATGCGGATGATGACGGTGGATTTCCAATCAGACAGGCGGGTCAGGTAGCCGTCATGGGCCGCAACCACCGGCGTGATGCCAGTGTCAGTCCCCCCGAAAATGTCCAACCCGGTATGGCGGTGCCCGGGCCGGAAGGAATCATCCCACAGGAAGCCGATGAAGCCGTTGGTTGGCATGACAAAAGGCGCAGCGCCGCAGGGCTCGCCAGCCAGCACTGCCCACTCTGAGTGAGCTTCGGGATTGCGAATCCACTGTATGACGCGCGCCGAACGCGGCGACGTCCGCCCGGAAAGGAGAAAGAATAAGGTTGCCCCGGCTGCCGCGGCGACCACCAACCCGGCAATCACCCGAGCAGGGCGATTCATGCGGCCAGCAAACGCGCTTGCATCGACCAGGGGCCGGTGCGCGTGATGTGCACCGGAACGACCTGCCCGCGCAGGTCGGCTTCGGTTTCGACAAACACCAGCTTATTGGTCGGCGTACGGCCTTTCCAACGCCCGCGCACCTTCTCCTCGAACAGCACCTCGACAGTCTGGTCAAGGTAGCGCGCGTGAATTTCATCCACCAGTTTTTCCTGAAGCTCTTCCAGCGTGCGGAAGCGGCGCCATTTTTCCTCATCTGGCACGTCATCCGGCATGCGCCGTGCGGAAACGGTGCCCGCCCGCGGCGAGTAGCGCGCCAGGTGGGCCACATCCAGTTTAAGGTCGGCCAGCAGGTCGTAGGTGTGCAGATACTGCTCATCGGTCTCGCCAGGGAAGCCGACGATGATGTCGGTGGCAATGGAAACACCCGGGATGCGCGCCCGGATGCGCCCGACCAGCTCGCGGTACTGCTGTTGGGTGTAGCCGCGGCGCATATTTTCCAGGACAATGTCATCGCCAGCCTGGATGGGCACTTCAATATGCGGCATGACCTTTGGCAGTTCGGCTACCGTGTCGAGCAGCTCGTTGGTCATCCAGTTGGGGTGCGAGGTGAGAAAGCGCAGCCGCTCGATGCCGTCCACATTGGACAGGCGGCGTAATAACCCGCTCAGGTTGGGGTAGTCCGGGCGATCCTGGCCGTAGCGGTCGACGATTTGACCGAGCAAGGTGATCTCTTTGACGCCCTGGGCTGCCAGCGCGCGCGCTTCTGCCAGAATCTCCTCCGGCGGGCGGCTGAGTTCCACCCCACGGCGGTAAGGGATGATGCAGTAGGTGCAGGCATGCGAGCAGCCGTACACAATGGGTATAAAAGCGCTGACCAGGTTGCCGCGCTGCTCCACCGGCAGCACCAGATCCTCGTCCTGCCAGGCAAAACGCTGCGCCACCTCGGCTGTTTCCAATTCACGCCCGTCACGCTTGAGCAGGTATTCGATCAAGGGGGTCGGGTCGGAGGGCGGCGAGAAAACGTCCACATATGGGAAGCGCTGGGCAACTTTGACATTGCCCTTGACGCCCACCAGGCAGCCCATCAGATTGATGACCAGCTCGGGGCGGTGCTTTTTGATTTTGTTGAGGGATGTGAGACGGCCGTAGGCCTTGTCTTCGGCAGACTGGCGTACAACGCAGGTGTTCATCACCACCACATCGGCTTCCTCAGCCTTGGGCGAGGCGTGGTAACCCAAATGCTCCAGCGCCGAGGCCACGCGCTGTGAATCGGCCACATTCATCTGACAACCTTCGGTCCAGATGTAATATTTCATGGGCGAGATTATAACAAAAATTCGAGCGGATATTCCGCCTTAATTTGTCATATTTGCAGCGCAAACCTTGGTTGGGGTATAGGGACCGTCTCAAAAGTGGGCGGGCATGGAAACCCGCCCCTACCGGTAGGGGACGGGTTCCACCCCGTCCCGTATATGTGGGATGAAAATTTGCAAATAATTACTTTTGGGATGCCCCCTACATTAGGCAAACCGTAATCCGTGTTCTGCAAGGTTTTTCCGGTGCTTTTTGAGTCTTTCACGACCTTCGTGTTTTTAACTCGATACCAAATCCTCCAGCCGCACCTAAGAAATAAACAGAATGCTGGAAGGGATATCTAATTTTCCACGTCCTTTGCCACCCGCTGCAGAACCGGGTCTGAGTCTGCCGGGGCATCCAGCCGAAAGTTAGCGGTTTTCAGGTAGCGGCCAAAATGAGTTAGTCCAGCTGTCAGGGCAGCCTCGAAGGCCGCGTCCGGAGCGGCATGGGCTTCCCACCACCAGTTGCGCAGCACGGCGCTGTTGGTTTTGCGTTCGTAGAGCAGTTCAGCGCGCGCAATAAACTGGTCACCATACAACACGGGCAGCACATAATGTCCGTATTTGCGTTTGATAGCCGGGGTATACACCTCCCAGGTGTAGTCAAAGTCGAATATCTTGCGCAGCATGTCACGGTGCCAGAGCAAATTGTCCAGCGGCCCCAGGAAAGTCACCGCGGGCGCCGGGTGAGGGATTTGCCCTACAGATGCCAGCAGCGGCGCTTCACTTGCCCGCAGCATATACGTCTGGCCGTTGGCCTCCTCGACAGCCACATGCAGCACATCGCCGCGTTCGATCAGGCGCGCGAGTGATTGGGTGCGTTCAGGGGACTGCATCGTAAGAATCCCAAGCCAGCGCTCGCCGGCGCCGGGGTTGGCCAATCCCATACTGCCCACCCGCCGCAATACGTGCCAGTCGTGATAATCTGCTTCGCTGGCATGCGGGTCCGGCGCATTCAGCAAATCGGCTGGCAGCAGATTCTCGACCAGGTCGAAGTAGCGCCGCGTTCCTTTGCGGTGATGGATGCCAAGCCGTCCCATAATATACAGATTTTCCATGGCAGCCCGCTCCACTCGGATGGGAAAACCCCAGTAGCCGCCGATGCGAGTTTGATCTTCCAGGTCAAGCGACGAAAGCGGTCCCTTCTCGCGTATTTTTTCCACGATGAGCGGTTGCAGCCGTCTGGGTTCCTCTTCGGAGAAACGCACGTTGTCCAACCCATGGACGCGGCGGCGGGTAAAATGCGGCCAATCTTCTGTCAGATAAATGGACTGAACCTTATCGAAACCGTCCCACAACAGGCGGTCGGTGTAGAGCAGTTCATCGAGCATGGGCGCGCGGTAATCTTCCAGGCGCGCCTGCAACACCAGATCGGGGTTCCAACCCACCACATTGACCGGGTCGAACTGGATGCAGCCCAAGCGCCGTACAATTTCCAGCGCTCCGGCTTTGCCGTTGAGCTGCCGCGGCGGTCGCAGGAAGTGGTGGGTAAGCAAAAACTGGCGGGCTTGTGTCCGGCTGATGGTCAATTGCGGCGGGGGAAAAGGGGATTTTGCGGCCATGCGACTCCATAATTGGTATACATAGATTTTAGCATTATAGCACAATTTTTCTAATATGACTAACGTAAGCCATTATAAATATTCATTTGTGACAACCGTTTGAAAACATCATTAATGATGCAAAAACCAAATAAATCAAACTGTATCTGGGTCATCGTAAACAATAAGTGATATTATAGTAATTGATTTTAGCTGCAACAATATTTTTAAATTAATCCTCATTATTTAAAACATTTTAATAAACAGAATTTCCCATCTTTTGTTCTTTTAAAACAAATAAACGCAACATTATTTATTAATCACATTGTTTTGCGCGTAAATAGCGCTCGAGTTTATTCAAATCAATGCCACTTGACATTGTGATTTAATCAATTATAATAACAAAATATACAACAAATTAATCAACATAACTATATACGCAATCTATTTTACGAGAATATAAATCATGCCAAACCTGAACAATGGAAATCGCGCGTACCGTAATACACATCCTTGGATCTCTTTTAAGTTTAATTTAAACAAACTCGACTTTCGTGTGTGGATGTTGCTCGGTGAGGCGAAATCAAAATGTGAACATATTAGTGGAGCACCATTGCTACCCGAAACCATCCGTGATTTCCATCGAATATTTTTAGCAAAGGGAGCTCTTGCCACAACAGCAATCGAGGGGAATACTCTTTCTGAGGACGAAGTCAATAAACGTATCTCTGGGAAGCTGGAACTACCTCCTTCTAAAGAATATTTGGGGCAAGAAATTGATAATATTGTCGTCGCGTTTAACTTGGTAAACAATAATATTACAAAATCCCTTGATTCTTCACAATTAACACTTGAAAGCATATGTGAATACAACAGGATTATTCTAGAAAAATTAACTCTCGATGAAGGTGTCGTCCCTGGTGAAATGAGGAATTATAATGTTAGAGTGGCTTCTTATTTAGCTGCTCCTGCCGAAGATTGTAATTTCCTTATGGAAAAGTATGTAAATTGGATCAATGAAGACTTTAAATTTGATGATAAAGATAAAATCGTTTACGGAATTCTAAAAGCTGCTTTAGCCCATCTCTATTTTGTTTGGATTCACCCGTTTGGGGATGGCAACGGTAGAACCGCTAGGCTAATTGAATTTCAGATTCTCCGGTCGGTGGGAATACCTTCCGCCGCAGCACACCTTTTAAGCAATCATTTTAATGCTACGCGCTCTCGTTATTATCAAATGCTAGACAGATCATCTAAAGCAGAAGACGGTGTTTATGAATTTATTCATTACGCGCTTGAAGGATTGGTTGATCATTTACGAGAGCAAATTGAACTAGTTCAAGGCCAACAAGTTAAAGTCCATTGGATTAACCACATTTTTAATACCTTCAGAGGTCAACACTCTAAAAAAGAGGAGAGGCAACGGGATTTAATGCTTGAACTTGTAACGAGAGTTGAGTTCCAATATAAAGAAATAAAACAATTGACGCCTAAAATAGCTGTTATGTATGCAAATCTGACTGATATGACTTTAAAAAGGGATTTGGATGATTTAGTTAAAATTGGTTTGCTTGTTTATAAAGGGGCTAAATACGAGCACAATGTTGGGATCCTTTCACTTGGCTTAACACAGGATTGATATTTTTGTAATGTTATTCGGAGCATAAGATCATGTCAGTTTTTCAGATGGCAATAACAACTTTTAACTAATCGCTAGTGCTGCTTCAAAATAGTCCAGGCGACCAGCACTCGCAGCCCGACCGCCAACAACAAGGTGGCCATTATGCCAATCGCGCCGGCTATTGGCGGCGCCACAAGGCCGGCGAGCAGTACAGATGCGTTGATTGCCAGGTTATACCAGGCCAGGTGCGAGAAGCGATCGTTTACCGGCACCTTTTCCAGGATGTAATTGACCATGCCGCCGTTCATGAGGGCAAAGCCGATCCCGCCGATAAACTGGTGTAGCAAATAGATCCACGTCTGAAAGCTGAATGTAAAGATGGTCAACGTTACGCTGGCGATCAGCAAACCGTAGGCGGTCATGCGCCGGAAACCCCAGCGGCTGGCCAGGCGACGCACCTGTAGAGAGCCAGCAAAATTCATCACCCAGAAGACTGCGCTGCCAAGGCTGATGGTCGCATCGGTCAAGCGCAAAGCATCCACCTGATAGCGCGGCACCACTGGACCGATGAAAAATAGCGAGGTTTGAAACAAAAAGGTGATCCATAAGATGGGGGCAAAAGGCCCGCGCGTTACATCCAGACGCAGTGCTTCCCAACGCGATGCGCGCACTGGAGCCTGGTCACCTTCATCCACCTTTTCCGGGACCGCCTCCAGGGTATCCGGCAGTATGGTAGTGGATTCCGTAGCGGGCGGCTTGATTAAAAAGAGGTGCAGCGTGCTCATCATGGCGCCCAGGAAACCGATGGCAAAAACGACCTGATAGCCATTGGCAAAGGGAAGCTTGTCCAGCGCCAACCCCGAGAGCAGAGCTGTGACCATGGTAGTGACGGCGAACAGGGCATTGCGCGTACCCGCCACCTGACCGCGCCATTCGGGCGGAGTCACCTCGGCAAAAAAAGCATTGAACAGCACGCTGATAATAACGCCGGGTATGTTCATGACCAGCGTAATGGCGATGATCACCCAGATTTGAACATTGCCCGGCAACAGAATGGGCAGGGGGATGAGTAAAAAATAGAAGAGACGCATGACCAGCGCTGACCAGCGGACGGCTTTGGCTGAGGTCCATTTGCTGGTCAGCGTTCCGGCTGGGAAGGTGAATAACAGATTGACCAGCGCGGGAGAAGCGGTCAACAGACCGAGTTGAAAGGTGCTGGCGCCCAGGCGTGAAGCGTAAATATTGATGAAAACCAGAACACTGCCGTTGAGTAACCCCCACCAGGCGATATCTAGGTAGAGGTGCAAAAAATTACGGCGGTATTCCAGCGGAACTGGCTGCGGTGAGCGGAATAAGCGGCGGATGGCAAGCATAACCCGTTGAATTATACGCCAATGGCAGGAGTACTGGCCTGGGTGGATTAGTGATATAAAATAACAAGTTCCCGCATCAAAAGCATGATATTCTTTCACATCCGAGGTGCTTGCATGAAATTAACGACAGCGGAAATAACTGCCCGACCGTGGGTGGGTGCGCTGTTAGCGCAGCCAGTTTTAGCGCGCCTGGCAACGGCTAATCCAATTACCCTGCAGCCGCATGTCGTCCCGGTATGGTTCGAGTGGGACGGCGAAGCCATCTGGATCAGTTCGTTCGACACGACGCGCAAGATGCGCGATCTGGCACGGAATCCGCGAGTCTCTATCGTCATCGATGCCGTGGATGACGCTGAGCATTATCGCGGGGTTGTTTTCGAGGGCAAGGCAGAAGTGATTAGCGACCCGGCTGTAGTGGTGGCGCGGGCGACTTCGATTTATATCCGTTACCTGGGCGAAGCAGGCACGCGTAAACCCGAGCCGGCTTCATGGATCGTGGATCCGGAAAATCGGGTGATTCGGCTGACGCCGGAACGCATCTACGTCTGGGGCGTTGAATAAACAAGGCGTTTTTGAGCGATTCGCTTGGCGCTAAAGCTGTACCTGGCTGGAATGGATTGAGGGGTGGTCCAGTTCATTCAATATTTCAATTTTTCGTTTGGCTATGTAATTTTCCAGCCAGATCTCTTGATTGGAAGTGGGTTCCAGCCGGATGCCCAGTTGTGCCAGGGTGTAGTCCATCTGACTGATGCTTGCGATCGACCCTGCAACATGAATTTCAGGTTGGGAACCCAAATGAAAACCGACTTCAACCGGCTTTCTAAGCATCAGATCGCGGCATTCATCATCACCGAAGTAAACTAATAAGCCAGCCCCGTGCTGCGACAGATTATTTAGATTGGCGCGGTAGGCCTGTCTCCCAATCGTTAAGACGGCTTGCAAGGGGGTGGGCGGCTCGATGCGCTGCTCGCGGCGGTCGCGCCAGTAAACGCCGGTAAAACTAAAATTAGTTAGCGTGATTTCAGAACGGATGGCATCGATGGATTGTAAATCCGTGCGCACCGATTGGGGCAGAACATGCGAATGTAAAATGACTTTATCGCGCAGTGTTCGGTACATGGGGGATTTAGGCGCACGGAAGACCACATAATCCGGACCAACTTTAAGAGGCGCCACCTTTTCTTCAAAAAACAGTCCTTTATAGGTGCCGGTAACCGCTATCGGGATACGCTGAAATGCAAGCGACTTGACTGCCTGAAGCGCGTAGGTGGGATGGGTGAACATGCGCGATCTCTCCTGCAAAGCCAGCTCTCATTGTGCCAAAAGGTCCGCGTTACACCGCATTACCGATAAATGCTTCTTCCCGGGCAAGCCGGGACGTCACCTATAATTCCGCACGCGAACAGAACCCGCGCCGGATTGAATTGAGTATAGCAAAATTAGAGAAAATTGGTATCCGTATCAATACTTAGTCTTTTCGAAGATGCGTACAATTTTCGAAGTATTTTGCGCATATTGGCTTCGACAGGCTCAGCCATCAGGCTTCGACCGTGCCCTGTTCGCATCCGCAGGGCAATCTGCGATTGAGCTCGTCGAAGGGCAGCTACTGGGCTTCGACAGGCTCAGCCGACAGGTCATTTTGCATTCAATAGCTCAACACGAAGGACCCAAAGGTATTTGCAGGAAATGGACATAACCATTCTGAACTGCCCACAGGGACAGCCGAAAGGTGCTGTTAATAAAATAACTCGGTCAAAAGGGTTAAAAAAACGGGTCGGCTTTCACGCCGACCCGTTTTTAGAAAACTCCCTGAACCTGGATGGTGCAACGGTCAGGCAATACTCATCCTGGAAAAAAGGACGTTCCGAAGTTTATGGCGTGGCTGCGAGCGCCGCAGCAGCGTCGACCAGACCTGCACCAGTGGCATCAGTACCCCAGGTAAAGACCTCTGATAGGCCATTCGGCCCAAGAATAGTCCGGGAGCCAGGAGCAAGCGGAATGGCAGATCCTTCAAGAATGCCCTCTGCTTGAGTTGCAGTTAACGTTGGATTTTTCTGGGCCATCAAAGCCACAATGCCGGCCACATGCGGCGAGGCCATCGAGGTGCCGCCCAGGAAGTAGTAGGAGGTGCTCATACCGCTGTTGACTTTATATGGACCAACCACCCAGGAACCGGGTGCAGCTACATCCAAATCCTGCCCAGTTAATGCACGGCTGGAAAAATCTGTGATGTAGAAATCATCTGCAAGGGTTGGGTCGACAACATCTCGGTTATTCCACCAGGAGCGATTTCCTTGCAGCCACTCACCAACCCAACCTGAGGCTGCCACTGAGATGACCGGCGCATATGCGCCCGGGTAACCCATCCCAGCTGTGCCTGAATTGCCTGCCGAGGCGACGATGATTACGCCATTTGCGACCGCGTAATCGATAGCAGCCTTTTCAACAGCATCCAATTCCGGGCCGCCTAACGACATGTTGATCACAACCGGGAAGTCCGCAAGGACGCCTTTCTTCAAATCAGCCACATAGGTAATACCCTGGGCTACCACCGATGACCAGCCAGAACCATTCTGGTTGAGCACTTTCACTGGAATCACGGTTGCCAAAGGCGCTACGCCATTTACCGGAGTACCTCTCAGGTTATACCCAAGAATGGTGCTGGTGACATGCGTCCCGTGACTGTTCTGGTCGTGCTCCCATTTGTTGGGCTGCTCGGAAACATACCCAACTTCACCGCCGCCACCGCTGAAGGATTTGGCATACGCTTCCGCAACGCGTTCCTGCGGGAAGTAGGCGCGCCAGATATCTACTAACCCGGTGTCTAGCACTGCGACATAGACGCCGGAGCCGTCAAAAGTAACCTGGCGATTGTTGAAACCAAAATCGGTCACATTGACCGCGTCCAGGTCCCAGGTACTCAATCCATTCGAGAAATTTTCGGCGGACACGATATCCACCGGCGCAGCGTTCCGTTCGGCATCCGGGTTGGCGGCTGCCACATACGGCAGGGAGCGAATAACCGCCAGTTCGCTCACGCGCACTTGCATGGTTAATGCTCTGATCTCTGGCATCATAACTTTCACTTTGCCGTGAGTGCCAATGTCGGCTAACAGCTCATCGTTGATATCGTAGCTGAGCAGCACGTTAATACCAATGGTCCTGTTGGGCGCTGCTCCTAAAGAGGCGAGGGTGAGCGCCAGCATGCTGACAATCAATAAAAGACTTAATAACTTGTGTCTCATCGTTTTACCCCTTCTTATTCGTCATAGTGATTAGTATGCAACCATGGAATTGTCCTGTATATTGCTACCTCTCCTTTCTCACACCAGGACTGACGGGAAACGTACGCAAAACGGCCGTGTACTTAAAAATCACGGCCGGTTACGCCACTTGCTCGCCTATCCCCTGGCGTCCAGTCTCACAGGGATAGGGTCATTGCATCCGAATGGGTTGCCTACGGTTTGTTTTGCGGTTTTAAAATTATATACAACCTTGAATGGGATTTCAAGGAGGTACCAGCTATTCTAAGAAAGTTGACGCAGCGAGATGGACGCTACCTTAAACCTCATCGAAACGTTTCACGATGTGGCCAACCAGCCCATAATCCTTGGCTTCCTCGGCGCTCATCCACAGGTTGCGGTCGGTCTCGCGCTCGATTTTTTCCAGCGGTTGCCCGGTCTGTTTGGCAAAAATTTCATTCAGCCGACGGCGCATCTTTAATATTTCCTTGGCCTCAATGGCCAGGTCCTGCGCGCTGCCGCGAATTCCGCCCAGAGGCTGGTGCAGCAGGAATCGGGTGTTGGGCAGGGAATAGCGCTGCTTGACGGGCGTAGCGGCGTAGATCAACGCACCGGCGCTGGCAACCCAGCCAGTTCCAATAATTTTTACTTTAGGCGTGACAAAGCGAATCATGTCGAAAATGGTATCGCCCGATTCGACATGCCCACCCTGGGAATTGATAATTATTTTGATATCATCCTGCGAAATAGCCGAGAGCAGAAGAAGCTGCTGGGTGACCCGTTCCGCCATCTTTTGGTCAATTTCCCCAAAGATGAGCAGGGTACGTGTTTCCATTAATTTTTCTTGATAATTGAATTTGGGCTGTTCTTCGGCAGTTTTTTGTTCTTGTTCTTCGGTTTCGAACATGGATAGCCTCCCTTGGCGGCTGAGGTGAATGGACTGATTATAAACGATGCGGACTGCGGTTGTAAAATTATGCGCCTCAGGGCGCGAATTGCTCATTAAAGGTACCCGGCAAGGCTTTGAAACGTATAAATAGATGATAAGATATTTATATGTATTCATTCTTTCACAGCAAATGAAAAGGAGAGATACTATGCCAAAACTTGAGGGCGACGACTTAAGTGCTGTTTATAAAAAACTTGCCGCAGAAAAACGAACCGAGTTCGCGCGGAAAGTTGCTCTTCTCAAAACCAAAGCGGAGCACAAAGTGGCTGCCGGCGAAACCCTCAGCGCTCTGGCTCTGAAATATTACGGCAAATCTGCCAAAGACTATTGGATGCTGATCTACGAAGCCAACAAAACCGCCATCGGGGAAAACCCGAATGTAATCAAAGCCGGAATGGTACTCAAAGTCCCGGAACTGCCAGAGGATATGAAATAAATGCCAGGCCGATCTGCTCTTGATCTCTTGGCCATGTTCAAAGCGGCTTCCAGGTCGCTTAAACAGAATAAAGAAGCCCTGAACCAGGCTGACGATTACAATCACAACCATGGCGATAATATGGTGGCGATCTTCCGGGTAATCACCAGGGCGATGGAGGCTAAGAAGGATGCTTCTGCTGCAGATCAACTCGAATATGCCAGCCAGCTCTTACGCCAAAACCCCACCAGCAGATCAGCGGTGGCTTATTCGGAAGGGTTGGAGCGGGCAGCCCAAAAATTTCAGGGCAAACAGGTGACACCCAACAGCGCTGTTGAGCTGATCTCAGCTTTGATGGGCGCCGGTTCCGGGCAGGCTCAATCCAGCAGCCCGGCCGGGGATATGTTTGGTTCCCTGCTGAGTGGGTCGTCCACGTCAGTCGAGGCGAGCAGCCCGGCAGGTGATTTGCTGGGCTCGTTGTTGAGCAGCGGTAGCTCGAAGTCTCAGGGCGGTAGCTCCGGCGATATGCTGGGTTCGCTGATTGGCGGCCTGATGGGCGGCGGGTCCTCCTCGCAGCAGACCTCTGACGGCATCGATACCGGCGACCTGATCAACATCGGCATGCAGCTGTTCCAGGCTTATCAGTCCGGTAGCGGCAAGCCATCCAGTCAGTCCGGCGGCGGACTTGTCGGCGGTCTGCTAGACACGTTGCTCTCGAACAGTTCGATGAGCAGTTCAGCGCACCGCAGCGAATCGGGCAAGCTGGTGGTGGATGCCTTATTGAAAATCGCCAGTCAGTATCTGAGCAAGCAGTAACCTGTCACCTGTGTAGATCAGTAGCAGTGGGCATTTTTAAAGAACTGGAGCAAAGTACCGAATTCTCGTCCGGTGCGTTGCTCCTGGGCAGCCTGTCACACCAAATAAATCACGGAATGAGGAGCGATGCACCTGCACTAAGCAATCCATTTTACCGAAGTGCAGGTGCAAGGCACTGTACAAGTGCCTCGCACCCCAAAGCGAATAGGTGCATCGCTCTTAGGTGAAATGGTATCCTGGAATTGAAAGGCAGATGCCTTGCACTATGCAAATGCAATACACCCCGATCAAAGCCTGGAGCACCGGCCCAAAACCGTTTGAGAAGCGACACACCTGCGCTTGATTGAAAACTTACCTGGAATGGCAGGGTCTGTCCACTGTCTTTTTATTTTCCGTCCAGCGCCTTAAGCAATTCGACATTACCTTGAGGAGCGCCCGGATTGGCCTGATTGCCGCGGATATGCATGATCCGGCTGAACCCGCAGCGCGTCCAGAATCGCAGCGCCCGCCAGTTCTTTAATCCCACCACCACACGCGCATCGTGAAAACCCGCCTGCAGCACCAGGCGAGCCAATTCGGCAACGATCACCTGGCCAAATCCGCGTCCCTGCCACGCCGGCCGCATATAAAGGCTGCTGATGTAGATGGTTTCAGGGGTTGGGTAACCAAAATAAACATTAAGGAAGCCGATTGTGTCACGGCTTTCGATATCGCGGATCAGGTAGAGTCTCTCGCGCCAGGGCACGCCGCCCGGCGGCAGGACGGCATGGCTCACCTCACGCTGGGCTTGCTCTTGTGGGTTTCCCGGTTTGCCGCTGATTTCCAGCGCTTCAGTATTTTCACCCAATATCATTGCTACTGTACCGGTGGCCTGGTCGTCAGCTTCCACCATGAAGCACAAATTGGTTTCCCAGCGACTCGGCAAATACTGCACCGGGCGCCCTTCCTTGCGCATCCAGTAATGTACTTCAGTTTCACCGATAATTTGAAAACCGAGTCGTTCATATAACGGACGCGCCGGAGTATTTTTCAAGGTTCGCAAGCTGACTGGCAAGCCGCGTGCAGCAGCCTGCTCCAAAAGCTCGGTGATTAGCGTAGTGCCAATTCCGATTCCCTGATAGGATGGCAGCAGTTCAATGGAAGAAAGGATGTATCCCAGGGGCGTCTCTTCGACAGCCAGCACCCCAACATCCACGCTCTGGTATTGGATTACCTGGTTGTGGAGTGTGCTGTAATTTTCGAGATAGTAACTACGCTGAAAGGCTTCATCCCAGCCGTAAACTGCCGAGACATGCGGTTTCAGGGCAGTCACATGCAAATCCCAGAGGAAGTTTGCGTCTTCCTGTTCTGCCGGGCGCAGCGTGATGTCACTCAGTTCCATACCTGGACCGTTCCTCCTTCCATCTGGTTCATCCATTTTTGCCACGCCGGGCTGCGCGAACCAACTGATCTGTTCTCCAGGTTATCTGTAGGAATTTTGCCAGGTGGTTTAGCGGATGGATGTGGCTTTTTTCGCCTGCATAAATCGTGCGGATGGGAACCCAGTCCAACGAATATTTTTTGAGTACACAGGTAACGATCATTTCCACTTCGAATTCAAAACCCGACTCGCGGTCGTTTTGAATAGCCTGTATAAGCCGGCGGCTGATAAGGCGGTAACCGGACTGATTATCCGGTACGGACTGGCGGATCGCCCGCGAGAAGAGCGCCGTGCCCAACGTATTTGCCAGGCGGCGTACCGGAGGCATGCTGCTAAAGTCGCGTCGTCCGATAATCAAGTCCGCACTGGTCCTGAAGTACGCAGCCAGGAATGCCGGGATTTCCGCCGGGTCATGCTGGCCGTCCGCATCGAGGGTCAACACCGCCTGGTAGCCACGTTCGAGCGCAGCCGCAAAGCCAGTCCGGAGCGCGACGCCTTTGCCCTGATTGGGTTGCTGGTATAGCACCTCGGCGTCGGCATCCAGAGCGTGCTGCGCGGTGGCATCACTTGAGCCGTCGTCAACTACCAGAACTGGCAGGTAGGCCAGAGCAGCGCGCACGACTGGCGCGACCCGGTCTCCTTCGTTATAAGCCGGAATGAGAGCCAGGACTTTGGCTTCGGCCAGATCAGACATTCTGAAAGTGGACCAACTCTCTAGCAGGCAGCCTTCTCAACCGCAATTTAGCCGCGAACAAAATGCGGCATCTCGAAAGGAATCTCCAGAGATAATTCGACAAACCCGCCGAAAACCCCGTCAGCGTACCAGGGCACCTGGTAAATCAGCTTTTTCACGCCTTTTTTCTCGATAGTGTAGATGTTCGGCTGTTCATTGGCGAACATTGCATGGATTTTTTTGTGCGACTCCTCGGAATGGCAATTCCAGAAAGGAGCGCCAATCAGTTTTTCACCCCCATCGCTGGCAAAAGATTGAATGGCTTTTTCGTTCATTTCCAGAATAACACCATCCCGGTCGCAGACTGTTACTGCGCCAGGGAAACCCTTGATCCAGGCGTGTTCAGGCATGTATTTCTCCATAAGCAAGGTTGGTCTGATCGCTGACGCGGTGAGGCTGATGCTAATACTTCGATTCTACCTTGAACCGGGATTCGCTGCGTACGGAAAGGGTCATGATTAATGTCATAACTGGCTTCCTTTGCATTTGGTTCATTTTTTCAAATGGTACGGCACGTCAATGATAATATTCTGGAAACCATTTTTTCGGCGGCGGAATAAAAGCGCCTTCTTGATCTCGTCAGCCAATTGGTTATGTAAAATTTCTTGCCAGGATGACGCTGGAATCAATTCTGGCAAGACCAGAACTGATTGCTGACCGTCATTGCGCTCCAGATCGGTTTGATCTAAGAACTTAATTAGAGGCTCCACAATGGACCGGTATGACGAAGGAACCACCACAAAGTTTACGTCCGGGAACCATTCATTCCAGTGTTTCCGAAGCACGACTTCATCCGAGCTTGGGTCCACATCAATATAGACCGCAGTTACATCATCGGTGAGCGAGCGAGCCAGATTTACCGCATCGACCATGCCGCGATGGACGCCAGAAACGGGGATTACCACCCGCGGTTTGGGTAAGGGGCGCAAGGAGGGCGGCACTCCGCTCATCGATAATTGCTTCCCCACCAGCTTGTAATGCTCGCGAATTTTAAGAAATAAATACACTGTTGCGGGGATAACGATAATGGAAATCCACGCCCCGCCCAGAAATTTACTGATACCGATGACCATCAAAGTAATTGCCGTTACCACAGCGCCCAAACCATTAATGAACGCTTTAACTTGCCAATCTCTTTCTTTTGATTTGAACCAATGCACAACCATGCCAGCCTGTGAAAGCGTGAAGGCGGTAAAGGCGCCTACCGCAAAAAGTGGCACCAATGCATGTGAATCACCGTTAAAAACAATGATCAAAATCGCGGTAAATCCTGAAAGGATATAAATGCCATTATGAAACACCAGACGGTCGCCAAGGTTAAATAATTGGCGCGGCATGAATTGGTCCTTTGCCAGGATGGCAGTTACACGAGGAAAACCGGCGAAACTGGTGTTGGCTGCCACTGCCAAAACCGCAAGTGTTGAAAATTGCACCAGGTAGTAGCCAGTTCCATTACCAAGCACCCGGCGGGCCAGAGCCGAAAGAATCGTTTCACCGGGCCCGGCTACAATTCCGAAGAATTGTGTCAATCCGATGCTGCCAAGAAATAAAGAACCCATCAAGACCGCCATAACGATCAATGTCTTGCGCGCATTCACCCATTCCGGCGGCTTAAAAGCCGGTGTTCCATTGCTAATGGCCTCGATTCCAGTCAAGGCGGTACACCCGGCTGAAAAGGCATGCAGTACCAATAATATGGCTAGCGGCTCGACAGCCGGTGGCGCGGTTGTGACTAAAGCCGTTGGTGTGCCCTGAGCTAAAGCCTGGGCCAGACCATATAGAAGCATCCCAAAAAACGAAAACAGAAACAGATAAACGGGCACGGCCATTACCGTGCCTGATTCGCGCAGCCCGCGTAAGTTAAGTACGGCGATCAATATCAACAAACCCAGCGCCAACCATACTCGATATGCCGCTAACTCGGGAAACGCGGATGTGATGGCAGCCACACCGGCCGTCAGGCTGACTGCGGCTGTCAGCACATAGTCCAATAGTAAAGCTGCTCCCGCCACAAGTCCGGGGTAGGTACCCAAATTCTCGCGGGCCACGATGTAAGATCCGCCGCCAGATGGGTATCCGCGGATGGTCTGGGCATACGATAACGCCACGATCCCTAATAGAAATGCGATAGCCAGGGCGATCGGAAATTGAAGCGATAAACCTGCGGAGCCAGCTACCAGCAGGCCTAAATAGATTTCCTGGTTGGCATATGCGATGGATGAGAGAGCATCGGGTGAAAATGCCGCCAGGGCTCTGACTTTGTTGAGCCGCTTTTCACCTAATAATTCATTTGGCAGGGGCGAGCCGATGATTAAATATTTTAGCTTATTGAGCATTAAATACCTGAATGGCGTACTTCCATCAGGATTCTATCACCAGTAAAAAATTAAAGGCTGGATTATGAGGCGGCAATTCTTGCACTTCAAGTCCTACCTGCCTGGCAAGCAATTCAATATTCCGATTTTGACCTTGGCGGCGACCCATTTTTATTTTGTGGAACAGGATGTTAGGCATAGCGCTTAACCTGACCGGCCAGGAAACGGGGCATTATTCGATTATGGCAGCTCGTAACTCTTTAGCCATTTCACCGAATTGGGCGGTGTAACGCATTTCCTCGCAGCGTGGACGTTCCAGGGTTACCGGGTAGTCCAAAGCCAGCTGGCCGGGACGGGGGGTGAGCACCAGCACCCGGTCGGATAGCAGCAGGGCTTCCGAGACGGAATGGGTCACCATCAAGACTGTGCTGCGCCGGTTTTGCCATAGATCCAATAACTCTTCACCCATCCGGTCGCGGGTTAATTCGTCCAGTGAACCGAAAGGTTCATCCAGCAGCAGCAAGTCGGGGTTTTGAATCAGGGCGCGGGCAATGGCCACGCGCTGCGCCATGCCGCCGGATAGATCCCGCGGCCAGGAGTCTTCAAATCCTTTCAGGCCGGTCAATTCGATCAACTCGGCTGCCCGACTGCGGGCATTCTCCAGCGGCACGCCCTGCATTTCCAACGGCAGCATGATATTCTCCATGGCGCTGCGCCAGGGCATCAGGTTGGCCTGCTGGAATACATAACCAATCAACGGCGCCTGCTCGGTCAGGAAACGCACTTCGCCGCTGGAAGGCGGCAGCAAACCCGCCAGCACGCGCAGCAAGGTGGTCTTGCCGGAACCGGAAGGCCCCAGGATGCAGATGAATTCGTGCGGATGCACGTCGAAGGTTAAATCTTTCAGCGCCAGCAAACCGCCGTTGTCATTCGGATAGGTTACGCTGAGCTTGCGCACCCGCAGGGATGGCTGGAGCAAAGCGGAGGTCACCGGTCACTCCCCTTCGGGCAGATAATCATTGGTATAGGCTTTTTCAAGGTCCAGCGGTTGGCTGACAAGCCCCATATCCAGCAAAACACTTTCCGTGTTCTTCCACGATTGGGGATCCGACCAGCCCCACGGCTCCAACTGATAAAGTTCAATGGAGGCCGCGAGCACCTCCTTTTGGACTGCCGCATCGGCCTGCGCCAGATTCTCCACATACTTGAGCGCAACTTCGTAGGCTGCGTCCGGGTCTTTGACGGTATCCTGAATGCCGCGGACGATTGCCCGCACCATGCGCCGCACCAGTTCCGGGTCTTCGCGCAGCACGGTCTCATTGGTAATCAGACCGTTTGAAACCATTGAGAGGTAGTCGGCCACCTTGATCAAGTCGGTCTCGTACCCCTGGCTGGCCAGTTGTACCGGCTCATTGGCGATGTAAATCACGGCGGCTTGTTCCTGCCCGGCTGTCAGCGCCTCCACCTGGTTGAAACCGATCGAATCCAGGGTGACGTCCTTCTCTGTCAGGCCGCCGGCCATTAATAGCGCCCGCAGCCCAATGTAACTGGCGCCGTATAGCCCGGGCAGACCGATTTTTTTGCCGCGCAATTCAGCCGGCTGGCGGATGGCTTCCGATTTCAGCGATACGATCCCGACTGGATAGTCTTTATACCAGGCCATGACATACACCACCGGCAGGTCCTGAGCGCGTCCGAGCAGCACCTGTTCGCCGGAGACGATGGCAAACGGCAGCTGGCCGGCGCCCACCAGGGCAACGTTGTCATTTTCCATGCTGTAATCCAGGGTCACGTCCAGGCCTTCGGTCTGGAAATAACCTTTGTCGAGCGCCACGTAAAGCGGGGTAAATTGCACATTGGGGATAAACCCGACCGGGAGGCGAATACTGACCGCTTTGGGCGTTGGCGAAGGGGAAGCTGCCGGAGCACAGGCAGCGACCAGTAATAGCAGCACGATGAAAGCAAGCGAAGTTTTTAAGATTGTAGGTTTCAATGGGTTCTCCAGAAATTATTTTTCTTGTGGCTCGTTTTGCCACGAGAGCAGACGTTTTTCCAGCAGCATGACCAGGCCGTAGAGTGCCAGTGCCAGCGTAACCAGGGTGAAAACAGCGACGAAAACCAGCGCAGTGTCAAACTGACCGCGTCCGACATTGATTAGAAATCCCAGCCCGCGGTTCGAGCCGACCAGCTCGCCGATCACGCCGCCAATCACCGAGAGGGTGGCGCCGATGCGCAACCCGCCAAGAAAGACAGGCAGAGCGGCCGGGATTTCCAGGTATTTCAAGTTCTGCAAACGGGTGGCGCGCAGCGAGCGCATCAGGGTGCGCAAATCTTCGGGCACCGCCCGCAGCCCGACCACCGTGTTAACCAGCACCGGGAAGAACACGATCAGGGAGCAGATCAATACTTTGGTACCCATGCCAGGGCCAAACCAGATAACCAGCAGCGGGGCGATGGCGACGATGGGAATTGCTTGGCTGGCAACCAGGTAAGGTGCGATCAATTTCTCGAACATGCGCGAACGGGCGATCCAGTAACCGGTGAAGGTTGCCATCACCGTACCAGCGATCAACCCAAGAACGACTTCGAGCAGGGTTGCCAGCGTGTGGCGCAGCAAAGTTCCGTCGCTGGCTGCCTGAACAAAGCGCTCGAATACGCGTCCCGGGGTGGGTAGAATAAAGGCTGGCAGGTTGGCGATACGCGCCACCAGTTTCCACAATACCAGGGCTAAAACCATCGAGATGGGTGTGAGGAACAGCCGCGCACGGCGAACCAGCCGGTTCCTTGCCTGCGAAGTGCGCAGCGCGTTCGGAATACTCACCTCCATAAGAAATCCTTTCTTCAGCGCAGGTTTTCGTTAAAAACGAAAACCCGAAAACAACTAGTCTTCGGGGCATGGCAGACGCAGTGCGCCCATTGTGCGCAACACCGGTCTTATTTGCCTTCTTTCATCCGGACTTTACCGTCGACCCTGGAGTTTCACCAGGTCATGCGCTGATTGATGCGCTCGTGGGTTATCACCACCGATCGGGAATTGGGATCGTTATCCCTCACCCTGCCCCGAAGGCCAAGTATTCAATTAATTCGAGTATAGTCAGCACCGCAAGGTCTGTCAAGGTGCGGAATGTCACGGAAGGTATGGTTAAACCCTGGGTTGGCAAGCCAAATATTGGTTGTTTCCAAATCCCCCTTTCTTCTGTATAATACTTAAGCACTTGAATATACAATTGCCGGATATTTGAAAGTTTTTGAATTTGGTGCGTAATTCTTAGAAATTTCTACCAATTACAAACCAAAAAGTTATTGACAAGGACTTTTATTAATATATAATACTAAGTAACAACATTAATAATTGAATGGTATTATAAGGCGGCGAAGATCTATGTGCCAGAACATGGTCGCTTGATCCTGAAAGTGGGGACAGGTGCATAGGGAGCCAGTAGCGAAACCGGCCTTTGGGCTGGTTTTTTTTATTTAATACCAGTTAATACCAAAGCAAGGGCGGCGTTGATCCACGAACCCGAAATTGGTCGCTATCTTTTCCAAGGGGGAAAGCGGGATGTGGGGAGCCAATAGCGAAACCGGCCCGAATGGTTAGCTAGAACGTCCTTGCACATTTAAATAGGAAATCTCAGACTTTTAGGTTCACCGCTACTGGCGGGATTTCTATCCTGGCGCCATTTCCGGCGCTGGTTTTAATAACTCTTTTATTCAAGTTCGTTTTCTTCCTTTTTTACTAATGGGAAACAGGAGTACCTAATGAATACACACGGAATTCCCTTACACAAAACCTTACGCTCGCTGAGCCGTATCAGCTACATCACCGGAGTCGCATTCTTGATCGTTGCCCTGGCATTGAACGTGGTTCCAGCCAAACCGGTGAGTGCAGCCCTGACCACGATTTGGACCACACGCACTACCTGTACCTCCCCGGATCCGCAAGATGAAAATCAATATGTAACCGGCGAGACGGTCTATATACGCGGTACATCCACGGATTCGTTTACCGAATTCAAATGGACCATTACTGGCCAACCAGGCAATGCCAGCACTGACCCGAATATTGTCGTTGCCGCTTGGAACATCCCACCCGGCGCGATCATTACAACCGATGCCAGTGGCTATTTCTGCTTTGCTGCCTATACTATTCCACCGGGCGACGATGGCACTTATACCGTCGACGTTTATCAAGTAGGTAGTACCCAAAACAAAAAGAATGACAACTACACGGTGGACGAAGTTCTCCCTACCCCGACCAATGTTCCGCCGACCAACACGCCGACAGATGTTCCTCCTACCAACACGCCGACAGATGTTCCGCCGACCAACACACCAACTAATGTTCCGCCGACCAACACGCCAACGGAACTACCGCCGACCAATACTCCTACCAATGTTCCTCCAACCAATACCCCGACGGAAATTCCGACCTTAATCCCGACCAGCACGGAAGTGCCCCCGACGAATACCCCTGAGGTTCCTACCAATACACCGGAACAGCCAACGAACACCCCTGTTGGTCCGACAAGTACCCCAGTACCCCCTACGAACACCCCTGTTGTTCCGACAAGTACTCAGGTACCCCCAACGAACACCCCTGAGGTTCCGACCAACACCCCCGAAACCCCGGTAAATACACCTACCGAGATCCCGGCCACAGAGATTCCCGCCACCGAGGAACCGATCAACACCCTGCCGCCGCCTGTAGTACCCAGCAATCCACCGCAGGTTCTTATCCCGGTGACCGGCGCTGACCTCTCCATGCCTGCTCCTTTGGCAGACTTGCAGACAGTGTTTAGCAAGCTCGGCCTGGCGCTCCTCGGCATCGGCCTGGTGCTGCAAGGTCTCTCCAAGAAAATCGAAGAGTAATCCATATCCTTAACCAAGTAAAATCCCCTCTGGCTTCCCAGAGGGGATTTTTATTAACATCCAGGTGTGTGTATCCCTCTTCTTTTAAAACATCCCCGACAGGATGATGCGAGACGCCCTGCCGCGGCACGGGTTGGCACAGGTGAATATTCTGTGCTAAAATATCACCACTTTGGGGCAGTCGCCCCCACTGGGGCATGGTGCAATGGCAGCACACCAGACTTTGGATCTGTGGATCTTGGTTCGAGTCCAGGTGCCCCAGCCATAAAACTAAGCATGAACGCTGAGACCGAATCTTCTGAACAACCGGATGACCCTTCGCCTTGTCAAGGCCAGCTTTGCTGTACCGCGCCAGGGGAAATCATCCATAATTTCATATTCATGAGCACCGGAGCGCGATGGGCGACTCATTAAACGCGGTCGTGTTGGCTGCAGGTTTTGGCAAACGCATGCAGTCCGACTTGCCGAAGGTGCTTCACCCCCTGGCGGGGGTACCCATGCTCGAACACACCCTGCGAGCAGTTGCAGGTGTGACCAGCGAACTGCCGGTCGTGGTCATTGGCCACGGCGCGGATCAGGTGCGCCAGGCAGTCGGCAGTCATGCGCGTTTTGTGATGCAGCAAGAGCAATTGGGAACTGCCCACGCGCTGCAAATGGCTGAAACGCTGCTATCCGGTCAACCAGGACTGTTACTGGTTACGACCGGCGACATGCCGCTCTTAACCAGCGCCACCTTCAGCCGTCTGGTTGAGATGTCGCGCAGCAGTTCCGGACCGATCAGCATGTTGAGCGTGGTTCTGCCTGATCCGCATGGGTTTGGACGCGTGGTACGTGGCGCTGACGGTACGGTACGCGCAATTGTTGAGGAAGCGCAGGCAACCCCGGATATGCTGGCTATTCGCGAACTCAATGCCAGCGTGTACTGCTTCGATAACCGTTGGGTATGGGATGCGCTGCGCCAGATTAAACTCTCGCCTAAGGGCGAGTATTACCTGACCGATGTGGTCGGCGTGGCGGTTGAGCAGGGTTTGCAGGTGCAAGCGCTGATTGCGGATGACCCGCAGGAAGCGCTGGGGATCAACACCCGCCAGCACCTGGCCGAGGCTGCCGCAGTGCTGCGCAGCCGAATCAACGCCCGCTGGATGTTGGCGGGTGTCAGTATGATCGACCCGGTTGCCACCTATATCGATGTGGATGTAAGCATTGGACGCGAGACGTTGCTGCATCCAGGTACGGTATTGCAGGGGAACACGGTCATCGGGACGGCCTGCCAGATTGGGCCGGATGTTAAGATTGCCAATAGTAAACTGGGGAATGGCTGTCAAGTATCCTATTCTGTAATCGAAGACAGCCAGTTGCCGGATGGAACTGTCTTGGAACCGTTTGCCTACCGCCGCTACAATCAGGATGTGGGCCCGGCCCGTATATAAGAAGTGAGGCTAGAAAGTTTGGACGTTCAAGTTCTTTGGGTCATCGCCGTTGTCGTGTTGATTTTGGATTTACTCGTTAATGCCGTTCGGGTGAGCCTGAGCAATGCCCGGCTGCCGCAGCTAATCACCATTGGCGCGCAAAATGAAGCGCGCAGCCTGGAGCCAACCCTGGCGATTGTGGAAAAAATCAGCCTGCGGGTGGCGCTGCGCTTTATGATCATCATCCTGCACTTTTTGCTGGCAGCCCTGGTGTATCTATTATTAATGGCTTATGCGGCTGGAATTACCGTTGGGCTCGGCCTGTTGGTTGTTTTCCTGACCGGGCTGATGGTGATGGCTTTCGAATTCGGGGTGGAAGGTGCGGTACGCAAAAATCCTGAATCCTGGCTGGTCTGGCTGACGCCCCTGGCGCGCGCGCTGGATGTGATCCTGCGGCCATTTTCCGCGCTATATCTGGGATTGCTGGGCGATTCTGCGCCGGTCGAGCGCACTCCGGGATCCGTGACGGAAGATGAGCTGAAGAGCTGGGTAGAGGTTGGCCAATCGTCGGGCGGGTTGGATAAGGGCGAACGCCAGATGATCTATTCCATTTTTCATTTTGGCGACACTCTATGCCGCGAGATCATGGTGCCGCGAATCGACATCCTGGCGCTGGAAGCGGATGCCAGCGTGACGAATTCGATCCAGGCGCTGACCCTCTCCGGGCACTCGCGGGTGCCGGTTTATGATGACACCATCGACAATGTGATCGGACTGTTGTACGCCAAGGACCTGCTGCGAACCCAGCTGGATGAAACCCCGCCCGAAAGCATCCGCCCATTCCTGCGCCCGGCTTATTTTGTGCCGGAGGCCAAGAAAGTGGACGAGCTGCTGCGTGAAATGCAGTCCCGCAGTATTCACATGGCGATTGTAGTGGATGAATATGGGGGCATGGCTGGTCTGGTGACCATGGAAGACATCGTCGAAGAGATCGTTGGCGAAATTCGCGACGAATACGACCAGGGCGAGGAGCATCTCTTCCAGCGCATTTCCGACGATGAGTTTATGCTGAACGGACGGATTGGCCTGGACGATTTTAACGAGATATTAGGCACCAATCTTATGACCGAGCTGGCTGACACCCTGGGTGGCTACATTTACGGCACCATTGGCCGCGTACCAACCGGTGGAGAGCATATGCAGGTCGAGGATTGGGATTTATCAGTGGAACAGGTGAGCGGGCGGCGAATTCGCAAGGTGCGGGCACACCGCCAGCCGCTGCAAATTCTAAATGAGGAAAATTCAGATGCCGGAAAACCGTGAGGCGATAGAAGCGCTGATCGACGATGCCATTCAAGCACGCAGCCGGTCGTACGCGCCGTATTCCCATTATCAGGTCGGCGCGGCTGTACTGACAGCATCCGGCAAGGTGTTCACCGGGGTAAATGTTGAGAATGCAGCCTACCCGGCTTCCATGTGCGCTGAGCGCGTAGCGATTTTTAAGGCCGTGTCTGAAGGGGAAAAGGATTTTGCAGCCATTGCGGTGGTGACTTCCAACGCCGGCATGCCATGCGGCGGCTGCCGCCAGGTAATGGCTGAGTTTGGCTTGGACACGTTGGTGCTGATTGCCGATGACCGGGGCAATATTGTGCGGAAATTGACCGTGCGCGAACTACTGCCGGGAGCTTTCATGCCTGAGAATTTGTCATAGGCGTAAACAACAGGGATGTGAAGTTTTCCCACAAAGGTACGGTGAAGGTTGTCCTTGCGAGACCCCGCAGGGGTTGAAGCAATCCACGCCGATTTATCGAAACCTTGATGTGTAGACATTTGTCCCGTTCGGTCGAAATGGATTGCTTCTCTCCGATCGCAATGACAAAATAATCTCTGTGTCGTGGTTAAATGTTGAAACCCTGGCAGATTCAGAACACGGGCGCGTATCACGTGCGAGGGTAGGGAACGACCCCTGTGTCGTTCCGGTTTAACAACGCCTCGCGGTTTATGCACCCTGCGGGCTCGTCGTTCCCGAATTGCCGGAACGGTCTTGGTCATTCTATACCGTCGACTGACCAAAGGCCTCCACGTTTCCGCTCGCTGCCTGGGCAGTACAATGTAGGGCGAACTTCAGTTCGCCTCGCAAACTAAAGTTTGCGCTACAAGCCAGATTTCTAATCGCACCGTCTCCAGATTGAGTGCAACGTGCTCGCGGTTTTCTTTGGACAGAACGGTCAAGACCGTTCCCTACAAAAACCTTGGCGTCCGTGGTGATCATTTTATTTTCCCCATCCAGGGCTATAATCAATTTATGGCCAAACTGGAACGCAACATCCGGGTGGAAGCGGTGGTCTTACGCCACAGTGATTGGGGCGAGGCGGATCGCTTATTAGGCCTGTACACCCGCGAGGCAGGTAAACTTCGCGCCATCGTCAAGGGCGCTCGCAAAATGCGCTCGCGCAAAGCTGGGCACCTGGAGCCGTTTACCCGCGTCCAATTGATGCTGGCGCGCGGCCGTGACCTGTGGATTGTCACCCAGGTTGAAACGGTGGACGCTTACCTGCCGCTGCGCGAGGATTTGCAGCGCATCGCCCAGGCAAGCTATGTCATCGAACTTTTGGACCGCTACACCTACGAGGAGGGTCAGAACCGGCTGGTTTATACCCTGCTGGTGGATACCCTGGCCCGACTGTCAGAAGGGAATGACTTTTTCCAGGCGGTGCGCTATTACGAACTTCAACTGCTGGACTTATTAGGTTTCCGGCCGGAACTGGTCAACTGCGTGAAGTGCGGTGAACTGATCAAGCCGCAGGATCAGTTTTATTCGGCGCTGCTGGGCGGTGCGTTGTGCCCGGCTTGCGGCCCGCGCGAAATCTCTGCCCGCCCCATTTCCATGCCAGCCCTCAAATATTTACGCCACTTTCAGCGCAGCACTTTCAAAGAAGCCGCGCGCGCCCAGGTGCCCGCCGAAATCCGGCAGGAAGTGGAAGCGGTAATCCAATACTTTCTAACCTACCACCTGGAGCGCAGCTTGAACTCGCCGGCGTTTATCCGCGAGGTGCGCCGCTTGAGCGCCAAACAGCCCTGAATTTCAGTCGTAAAACACCTGGAGTGTCAGAGTGTTTGAAAGGGGGAATACGTTGATTGTCTACAAACTGTTCGATCAAATCTGGTTAAGCCCGACTCTGACGGCGCGCTAATCTGACCGGCGAGGGTAGCGATCACGCCCAGCCTGGGTGGAAGTGGACGTTTAGCCGCGGGAACCTTTATCGGCGTACACCGCGCCTAGATCGTCCGGTCGAATTTTCAAGCTGGCAAAGGAAGCGAAGTCCAGATGTTCAGCGGTCAAACCAAGGTTGGCCTTCAGCCGCCCGAACATCCCCAGGTAGCTGTCGGTAATGCGCGCGCCCCAGTCCAGCTTGAGCAGGCCGGCAGTTGACCGGATGGATTCGGCATCCGGGCCTTCGATTTCACAAAAATCGCCGTAAGGTAATTCATCCAGCACGATTTCCAGATTTTCGAGCTGGTAGGTGGTGCGCCATTTCTCATACATCACCGCTACCTGGTAACCCAGCGCTTCCAGAATGCGCCGGGCAGCGGCAAAATCACTGACGTCGGTTTCGATCTCCTGGCGCATATTGACCACCTGTCCGGCAGCAGAGGGGCCTTTATAGGTCAACACCGAACGCACATCCTGGCGCAAGCGCAGCACGCGGCGGTCGGCGGTCAGGCTGCCGTCCGCCAGGTCGAAACGCAGGTTGACCTCGTGAACCCGGGCCTGCGCCAACACACCGCCGGCTGCCTGAATCCTCTTTTCCAGCGCTGCCTGGTGCAGCAGGTAAAACTTGACCTCAATTTCCTGATCAGGCTGGTTCATCGAAAATGATTCCTTCCTCGGTGTAGTGCGTAAATGGTGCCGGTTAGAATGAGTGCACAAGCGCCTAACAAAAATGGCCAGTTGGTCAACGCAGCAGGCGACCGGGCAATCCACAGGCGGTCCACCCACAACCAGATGACCCAACCGACCCATACAATGAGGGTCAGCCTGGGCGCCCAACGAGAGCGCCGCCAGAGGACAGTACAAACCGCTAGAGCAGCCAAACCGGCCAGTGCGCCGGTAATGGCCAGATACAGCGGACCCGGCTGCAGCCCAGCCTGGCTCAGAGCATCCCAACGGGCAACCGACTGCTCCAACCGCAGCCAACCGGAAAGGGAGAGAGCCAGCATCCCAAAAGCCAGCAGCTTAAGCCACCATGGGCGGCGTGAGGTCGTGCTTTGCTCGGGTTTCAATAGAAGGAGATCTCCCAGAGGTGGACGTGTGCGGGCTCAGAATCGCGGATGTTGAGAATTTCGAACTGGATCGCTTTGATCATGCGGGTTTCATAAAAGTCCAAAAAAATCTCGCGCGGCGCCGGACTCTCTGCGCCTTCGACGCTGAAACTGCGCGGCAGGCTCTCGCCTGCTACATATACCAGTGCGGATACCCGGGTGGCAACGCCGCCAACCCGCAATTGTAATCCATCCATGGGGCGCGCCTCGGAAAAGGTGAGATTGATTTTGAACGGGTTGGCCTCGAAGGTGCGAATCAGACTGTTGGGGTTGCCGTCGAAGGCCGATTTGATCACGCCGATGTCAAGAGCAGAATACGCCACCGCTGCCTCAGTCCCGTCTAGTAACAAAAGGGTTTCTTCCTTTAATGTGTGACGCTGATTGCGTTCCTGCTCGAAGACGGCATCGGCGCCATCTACATAAGCCAGGCGCGTGAAGTAAAATCCGGGTTGGCCGTTGGGATAATTAACGGTGCGTTCGATTTCAATCGTCCTGAATTTTTTGCTGGCGCGAACCTGCTCCAACTCCTCGGGCAGCAGGATGAACACCTCGTCTGCCCCTATCGGGATATACCCGCCGAGGTGACCTGCCACAGAGCCAAGCGTGAAGGGCAGCGGGTCATCAAAGAAGAAGCGGGCGATCACATCGGTGCCGTTAGCCCACGAAGGGCTGAGCAGGATGCGCACATTCGGATTCTCATCCAGGTAAGTGCGCACCGCCGAGAATAGGTTGGCTCCGCCGTATTGCATGCCGGCGAGGCCGTAATCATCGTACCAGGTCGGGCCGTTGACCAGCGCGTCGCGCAGCATGAAGCCGCCCGCGGCGCTCATGGCGATAAACACGACCAGTGAGATGCCGAGGAACAAGCGCTCATGCAGGTTGGGCTGGCGCAGCCGTTCGATCAGCCATTCCAGGGCGGTTGAAAAGCCAATTCCGCCCAGCAGCGCCGTCGGAACAACCATGAACAATAAGCGGGTAATGCCTGAGCCAACCAGCGCAGCCCCGGCGGGCGCCGCCAGCACGGCAGCCAGTACGACCCGGTACTCGGGTTTTCGAATACGCGTTAACGCCAAACAAAAACCGAAGACCACAAACGGCAGCGCCGGCAGCCACAGGGGCGTGTAACCTTTCATAATGTGGCGTATCAGACCGCTCGGTGTTAGGTCGTACCAGTACAGCGGGTTAAGCCCGTTTAAATACTCCCGGGTGTAGCGCGCTAACTTTTCGGAAATCGGACCGTTCTGGACCCAATACGAATCCAGGATGGTCAGATGGCGCAGCGTCTCACCCGGGTGGTTGATCTGAAAGCGCAGGTAGGGAATTGCCAACGCCAGCGCCAGGATGACCCCGCGTAACACGGTCTTACGCTGCTGCCAGTGGTAGCGAATATCCGAAAGGAATAACAATAGCGCGGTTAAAGCGATTACGACTTGGCCGGGGCTGTAGCTGTAAAAGGTCAGCGCGGCGAAAATTACCCCAGCATACAGGTAGCCTGGTTTGCCCTGGCGGTAGAGCAAATAGCAGTAGAGGAACCCGGCATAAAAGCTGACCGCCAAAACGGTCTCGAAGGCCGTGCGCGAATGCAAAAACCAGGTCGGGGTGACCGCCAGCAGCAAAACGCCCGCCCAGGCAGCACGACTGCCAAATGCGTTTTTCAAAGCCAGGCCAATGCTCAGCGCGGCGAGCAGCGAAATCCATACCGAAACGGCGCGCGTGACGAAGACGCTTTTGCCGAATAACAGGGTCGGCACCACCTGCAGGTAAACTGACAGGCCCAGGTTATACTGCCCACCGTTCTTGAAGAATGTGGGCAGGAACTCACCATCGGGGCCGCGAAACTGATTGTGGATCAGGTCGGCGGCGGTGACGGTTTGAATCGCCTCGTCGGTGAAAAAGTAGATAGGGAAGTGCGCCAATCCGATCAAACGAATTGCCAGGTAAACTACCAGCGCAGCGGCAAAAAGCCATATTCCCCAACCGGGCGTACCGAAGGAACCGAGCGGGTGGCGGTGGGGTTGTGGAGCGGGCAGCGGGTCGTCCGGGGACGGTTGTGGCGCCGGGTTTTCCAGCGTGATCACGCGCTGTTCGAGGGCGGCGCCATCCGGACTGTGGCTATCCAGCGTTACGCGCAGCCGGGTGCCGGGCGCCAGTTCCAGGTTGATATGGAGCTGCGCTTCCTCAGAATCCGCTGACCGGGATGGCTTGCTTGGCGGGGGCGACGGTTGCCGGAACGATTCCTCATCGTCCATGGGGGATTTCCCTTCCTGGAAAAGATTATAGCATGCGGTCATTTTGTTATAATCAAACGACTGCACATGCGCTTTTGACGATTCTGGCGAAGGCTTCCTTGACAGACATTAAAAGATGCATATACTGACAGTAATTCTTTGCCACAAAGGCATTCCGCACCGCAGGACGCAATATGAAAAAGGGGTTCCATATAAAGGACTCGATCTGGAATATTCTTACCGTCCTGGTGGTCGCCAGCATTTTTGGGTCGATTGCAGCTTTTGTGATTGTATTTATCAATCCCGCCAGCCCGCTTAATCCGCTGCCGCCGTTCGATCTACTGCCAACGGCCCAGCCTTTACCGACAGACCTAAACCCTGTTCAGACTCAGTCGTCAACCGCCACCGTTAAGTCGCAGGGGCTGCCTCCTACCTGGACGCTCACCCCGATCCCCATGACGGCTACGCCAACCCATACCCTTACGCCCACCAACACCGCAACGCTCGAACCCACGGCTACCCCCACGATTACCGAGACTCCCACCCAGACGCCGACCCGCCGGCGCACTGCCACGCGCACCCGTACGGCCACGCCACCGCCGCCTGAGGTTCAACCGACAGAACCACCGCCGCCACCGCCAACCAACCCACCTCCACCGCCGCCAACTGACACACCGGTCCCCCCAACCGAGACAATTATTCCTCCGCCCCCTCCTTAGTTTAAGGCAGCTAAATTATCTCTTTGTTGGCTGCATTCCGGCATGCGGAGGGCTGTCCGCGAGCTTTTCTATGGTAGGATTAAACGTCCCGCCGGGACACCGCCGGGTGATTTCTGGCCATTATTCCTGTATTTGGATAGGTTTCGATGAGCGATTCCATTGACCGCGACACTTTTGATCACCTGGTCGGGCTGGCAGCGCTGGAGCTGGACCAGCAGCAAGCCGACTACCTGCTGCGCGAGCTTAACAACCAGCTAAAAGCGATTCGGGAGCTGGCAGCCATTCCGCTGGACGAGAGCGTTCCCGCCAGCCTGCATGGGGTTCCCTACGCCAGCGCTGTCAGCCCGGAACTACGCGAGGATATCTGGCAGCCGCACCCCAACCCGGACGAAATCATTGCCCAGGCTCCCGCCACGCGGGATGGCTACATTGTCGTTCCCGATATTCCCCACACCACGCTGGAATGAAGCCCCATGGAATTATGCGATATCCCTGCTTATGAATTGAGTCTGCTGCTGCGCCAGCGGCAAATCTCCGCGGAAGAAGTTACCCGCGCCTGTCTGGAGCGCATCGATGCGGTGGACGGGCGCTCCGGCGCCCTGGATGCCGGCAACCTGACGCCCGAGGATGAACACAAGGTGCATGCGTTTATTACCTTAACCCGCGAACGCGCCTTGAATCAGGCGCGAACGGTTGACCAGAAACTGGCTGCCGGGGAAGATCCCGGCCTGCTGGCGGGCATTCCCTTCACCGCCAAAGATATCTTCTGCGTGCGCGGCACGCCTTCCACAGCGGCCTCGCGCATTTTAGCCAATTACACCGCCCCGTACACCGCCACGCCCGTGGCGCGCATGGAAGCCGCGGGAGCGGTCATGCTCGGCAAGGTCAACCTGGACGAGTTCACCTACGGCTCCTCCAACGAATCCTCAGCCTTTCAGCCGGCGCCGCGCAACCCATGGAACCCGGCGCATGTTCCCGGCGGCTCCTCGGGCGGCAGTACGTCCTCGGTAGCTGCCGGCGAAGCTGCGCTTTCGCTGGGCACCGACACCGCCGGCTCGATCCGCCAACCGGCAGCCTTCTGCGGGGTGGTGGGCGTCAAGCCGACCTACGGGCGGGTCTCGCGCTATGGCTTGATTGCCTTTGGGTCGTCGCTGGATTGCCCCGGGCCAGTGGCGCGCAATGTGGTGGATGCCGCGCTGATGCTGCAAGTCATCGCTGGCGCCGATCCGCGTGATTCGACCGCTGCCAATGTGCCCGTGCCGGATTATCTCGGACAGTTGGATGGAGGCGTCAAGGGCCTGCGCATCGGGTTGTCGCCGGATTATTTCCGCATCGCTTTCCCCGATCCGCAAACCGGCGAATACCGCGAGCAGCCGCTGCCGGTGGATATAGAAACGCCGGTCCTCCGCGCCGCCGAAGTTCTGGCCAGCCTGGGCGCTGAAATCGTCGAGGATGTGCCCATGCCCAACACCCGTTACGGCATCCCGGCTTATTTTGTTATCAGCCGGGTCGAGGCGGCTTCCAATTTGCACCGCTACGACGGCGTCAAATACGGCTACCGTACCCGGCAACCAATTGGCGACCTAACCCAACTCTACCGCCAGACGCGCAATGAAGGGTTCGGCTTGCAGCCCAAGCTGCGTATTTTGATGGGCATGTACGTCAGCGCAGCGCAGTATTCGGCGCAGTACTACCAGCGCGCCCTGCGGGTGCGCACCCTCATTCGTCGCGATTTCGAGCAGGCTTTCGACCGCAGCGGGAAGTACCGGCTGGATGCTCTGCTGACCCCCACCACGCCGACCACCGCCTTCAAAATAGGCGCAGTGTACGGCGATTCGGTGCTGATGCAGTACGCCGACCAATTGACGGTACCGGCCAACCATGCCGGCATCCCCGGGCTTTCCCTGCCCGGCGGGCTGGATGCTGACCGCCTGCCGGTGGGCATTCAACTGCTTGGGCCGGATTTTAGCGAAGACGTACTTTTGCGCATTGGGCGGGCGTATGAACTGGCCACCCAGACCGAAGACTGGCGCAAAGTCAAACCGATGGTACTGCGCTGAGTTGCTTGACCTCGGAATATACCACCCTGTCTCCAAACCCTGCATGGAGAGTGCCTGTTATGAATGATTACGAAGCCGTCATCGGGCTGGAGACCCACATCCAGCTGAATACGACCACCAAGATTTTTTGCGCCTGCAAAGCTGACTCGTGGTTCGACCCGCCCAACACCAATATTTGCCCGGTGTGCACCGGCATGCCCGGCGTGCTGCCGGTATTGAATAAGGCCGCGGTCGAAAAAGGGGTGGTGCTGGCTGCCGCCATGCACGCCGAAGTGCGCCCGCTGTCCTACTTCGACCGCAAGAACTACTTTTACCCCGATCTGCCAAAGGGTTACCAGATTTCGCAGTACGACCAGTCGCTGGCGTTTGGCGGTTCCCTGGATCTACCCGTCCCGGCAGCCAACGGCCAACCGGCGTACATTCGCAAAGTGAACATTCACAAGCTGCACCTGGAAGAAGATGCCGGAAAGACCAAGAACGCCGGAAATGAACGCCTGATCGATTTCAACCGCTGCGGCGTGCCGCTGGTAGAAATGGTCACCGGACCGGACCTGCGCAGCGCCGATGAGGCCGCGCAATATCTGATGCGCTTGCGCCAGTTGTTACGCTGGCTGGGGGTTTCAGAAGCGGATATGGAAAAGGGGCACCTGCGCTGCGATGCCAACGTCTCGATCCGTCCGCGCGGGGCAACCTACCTGAACCCCAAGACCGAGATCAAGAATGTCAACTCTATCGAAGCTGTGCGCAGCGCCATCGAAAAGGAAATCGAACGCCAGATTCGCGAAGTAGAAGCCGGACATCGCATTGAGGCGTGGACGTTGGAGTGGGACGAAGAAGCCGGCGTGTTGCGTAAAATGCGCTCCAAAGAGACCGAGGCCGATTACCGCTACTTCCGCGAGCCCGACCTGCTGCCCATCCGGTTGGACGATACCTGGAAAGCCGATATCCTCAAGGCGTTGCCCGAACTGCCGCTGGTGCGCCGTCAGCGTTTCATGGATGCCTACGGCCTGCCGGAATACGATGCCGACATCCTGACCAGTGAGCGCAATCTCTCGGACTATTTCGAGAGCGCGGTCAAGGCTTACAGCAGCGATCCCAAGCGCGTTTCGAATTACCTGATGAACGATGTGCTGCGCATGCTGAACGAGAACAGCAAGACCGCGGACCAATTGCGCCTGACGCCAGCCTTCCTGGCCGAGATCATCAAACTGGCGGATGCGGGCACGGTCAATACGTCAACTGCCAAGAGCTTGCTGCAAAAGGTGGAAGAAAGTGGCACGGCGCCGGGTGAAATCGTCGCGGCGGAAGGTCTGGGCAAAGTCAGCGATGACTCAGCCATCCGCGCGGTGTGCCTGGAAGTGCTGGCGGAAAGCCCGAAGGAAGTTGAGTCCTACAAAGCCGGCAAGGTTACATTGATCGGCTGGTTTGTCGGGCAAGTGATGAAAAAGATGCGCGGCAAGGCTGATCCAACCCTGGCGCGCACGATTTTGGAAGAATTATTAGCCTGACGACTTATTTGCGGCGTGCAGCCCGCGTTTGACCGGGAGCCGGGCGGCGATGCTCGCGTTTCCTGGGCTGGTGCGCTTCGCTGCCGATCCAGATGCCGAAGTGCGGCAAAATCCGGCGATGCAGCAGTAAGGTCAGGGCTGTTACGCCAAAAGCGGCGGCAAAGATGAGCAGCGCACTGCTGAGCTGGTTCATTAAAGCCGGCTTGATCAGCATGACGGCGGCCAGGGTGAGCATCAAAATCCCGCCGATCAGTTTGAGGATGCGGCCGTGTTTTTCCTCAAGGCGCGAGGCCTTGAGGGTGAAAACGGCCACCAGGAAGATTACCAGTTCGTCCAACTGGTAAATGACCATGTAGAGCAGCAGAAGCAGCGCAAAATTGAGCGGCGTGACGTTCTGCGCGGCCAGAATGTTGCTCCACATCACCGGAAAGCCGGCGGTGCAGGTAAATTCGACCAGCGAAACCCCGGCCGCCAGGGCGACCGTGGCAACCGCCATACCCCAGAATGATTTGCTGTCCATCACGCGCCGGATACCCCTGGCGATGCCCCCTTTTTTCTCGTCGGCGATGGTAAAGGACACGCCTTCTTTATACCAGAAGTAATCTTTGATGTTGATGACGGCAAAAAACAGCGCCACCACAGCAACCAGCACTTGAATCCAACCCATGAAGCTGACAAAGCTGAGAATGGTGAAGATTCCAGCGATAAACAACGCGTAGGCCGCGGCGGTGACGGTCAGGAAGATGCCGCCGATGATCAGCACTTTCTTGCGCGACCCGGTATGCAGCGTCAGCGCCAGCAGCATGGTGAGCACCCAGACCGAACACGGGTTGAAGCCGTCCACAAAGGCGATCAGGGCAGTGCTGACCAGCAGCGACTGCTTGCTTAGATCCACTTTGCCAATCAAGGGCAGATTGATGATGTCGCTGTTGACGTCCAACGCTGGGGTCGGCTGGGCTTCGGGTTTGGGAAGTTTAATTTTAGTCAGCACGCCCTCATTGGGGCCAATCACACCCTCGCTGAGGTCGGTGCAGGCTTCGGTGGAGCAGCGCGTGACCAATTCCTCGATCTGCGCCCCGACTGCGTCCGACCAGCCTTCCCAATGCTGGTCTGCGATGTAAATGGCCGGGACGCCGCGCGGTTCATAATCGTGGGCAGCGCCCATCCGTTCGAAAAGCGCGCGGTTCTCGACGATATTGTAGATTTCGTAAAAACGCAGCTCGACGTTCGGGTTATTGGCAGCCAGATTCTCCAGGAAGGGTTTGGCTTTGGCGCAGTGTGGGCAGCCGTCGCCCCAGAACATGTAGATGACGACCGGATTCAATTCCGGGGTTGTGTCCTGGGCGCGGGTAGGCTGGACGGTAAAGAAAGCGCCGACCAGGGCCGCCAGTATGGCGATGGCCAGAAAGCGGGTCAATAAATGGTGGTTTTCGCGGGCCGTGCGGGCTGGCATGGAGAGAAGTCGCATAATGGGTCTCGGATTTAATATTTCAGATTGGAGTGAGAAAGAGGCGATAGGCATTATTGCCCTATTGTGAAAAATATCATAACATGAAGGGGCTGGTCTGTCAGCCGATAATCCTCCTGATTTCTGTGATAAAAATCGCAAATTGAGCGGGCACGGTGCGATCGAAGCACGGCCAGTTTACCTGCAGCTTTTTGTAGGTCGGATTGAGGGGAAGTTGCACTTAAAAAATTACCAAGTTAATATAGCCTCGAAATCCGACAACCAAGGAATACCCTAGTGTTGGACTTCGGGCAACAAACGAACTTCTCGGGGCGACCATTTCGCATGCTGCCCTTCGTCAAGCCCAGGGCACGACGAATCGATGTCGGGTTTCGCCCGCAGGGCGCTCTGTGAGCGGGGCTGCAAGGTCGTTTTTTCAATTTGTGCCGTTCACCGCCCCGAACCCGACCTACGAATGCTGAGCCTGTCGATCCAACGACACATCGGACAAGCTAAAGCTTATCCTACTTCGTTTGCTGCCCGCACTCACAGAGCACCCTTCGGGTGGGGCAATCTGCGATTGAGCCTATCGAAGCAAAGGCACGTCGGACAAGCTAAAGCTTATCCTACATCGTTGGCTGCCCGCACTCACAGAGCACCCTTCGGGTGGGCAATCTGCGATTGAGCCTGTCGAAGCCTTGCGGGCACCGGCTAATTACATGTCACCTTCACGGCAAAGTTCGGGAAATACTGGTGGTTGGGATTGTCGATATACACCGTCACCGTACCATCAAAACTGGAGCCGAACTGCCAACTGGAATTCACCGTCTTTGTCCCCCCGGTGTCGAAAACGACCTCCTGCACCGCGCCCTTGGTACCGTCGGAGCGTTCCCAGAAATAGGTAACCCTCCCGGCAGCGGTTGCTGTGATCGCGGCTGCGAGTGCGACGGTGTGCGGGCAGGCGCCGGTAAAACTGGCATTATCAGCGCTGACGACCACCTTGGTGATTGCAAACGGCAGCACGGCTGTTTCCACCTTGATCTTCACCCAGAAGCTTTTTTGTCCGTCTTCACCCAGGCCAAAGATAACGCCGCTGGCGTTTTGCAGCTTCCAATTACTCTCATATTCTTTGACCGCGTCGGGGGCCTTCATCTGCACCGAAATATCCACAATGGCGTCCGGAGGCACATTGGTTGGCAGGTTAAAACTGGCAGGCGCTCCCAGCGAGTTACCCGAATCAAAGATCACCCTATAGGACGTAGTCCAGGTGCACGAACCGGTATTTTTCAAACGCCAGGTCTTGGTGAATGTCTGCCCGGGGGTAAAACTCGTGCCATCCGGCACAGTTACATCGGTGACAAACTCGCCGACGTCACAGGCTTTCACCGGGGTGGTCTCGGCGGTAGTCTGCGCCGGCTGGGTAGCGGTCAGAACCGGTGGGTTGGTTGGCACCTGCGCGGGTGTTACAGTATCTTTCGGCTGAAGTTGAGTAGAGAGGGCTGCCACAGTTTGGGCGGCGGCAGTGCCAATCGGGTCTCCCGGCGGTTCAGCGGTCGCATTCGGGCGCGGCAGGTTGCAAGCCGCGAGCAGCAGGATGATTGCCAGGGTCAAAACGGTGAACAAGCGTCGGTTGGTCATTTGGGCGGCTCCAATCAATGATCAGGTTGCAGTTTTTATGCCGATGCGCCGTTTTCCAGCAGCAAATCAACCGCTTCCTGGTGATTTTCAGCCAGGGCAAAAGCCAGCGGCGTTTTGCCTTCGCCATCGCGCACATTCACCTCCGCACCCGCCGCCAATAGCGCCTGAATGATCTCCAGACTGCCGTTTTGAGCCGCGCTGTGCAACGGCGTGAAATCCTCTGCCTGGCGGGCATTTACCGGCGCGCCGTGATCGATAAGCAGCCGTGCAATTTCAACCCGACTACCCGCGGCTGCAGAATGGAGCGGCATCACTTTCAACGGATTATGCGATGGGGAATCGACCGCTGCTCCGGCGTCGATTAGAAATTGAGCGACGTCCAGGTGGCCAAAAAAGGCTGCCAGACCAAGCGGTTGAAAGCCGTCCGGCGCCACCGCATTCACCAGCTCAGGTTGGGCTGCAACGATTTTGCGGACCGTGTCGAGTTCACCGACGGCGCAAGCCGCGAAAAGGTCCAAAGTAGCGCCATATTTGACCAGCAGCCGGGCAATGGCAGACTGCCCGTAGTAAGCAGCGGTCAGCACTGCACTTGTACCATCCGGTTCATGAGCATTGGCCAGGCTTGGATCCAGCGAGAGGGCTTCCTGAATTTCTTCGATCTTCCCGTGCTTGATTAAATTTAACAAGTCTTCGGTTGAGAGCATGGCAGTCTCCTGATGCTTAAACGATAGCCAAAAATCGCCTGGACGTCAAGCCAGTCAGAAGGCGGCTGTTTTTTCACACGCGGCTGTTAAGGGTAAATTGGATTCCGTATGAGAAATTCGATGCCTCAGCAACCGCTGGATCGATTTCCGTCCTTGGTTTCGGACTGCAATTACGAAATCGATCCTTTGAAGATCATCCATGCTAGAATTAAAGGTTGGCGCATCCACCCTGTTGATCCCCAGAGATTTTTCATTGACAACGGCATTGACAAAATTTTCCCCAGAACAGAATCTAAACTTTCCTCAACCCGGCCAACGCATTATCGTCGTTGGCAGTACGGGCAGTGGAAAAACCACCCTGGCGGAAACAATCGCTCAACGCTTGGGGCTGGTGCATGTCGAAATCGATGCGCTGCATTGGGACCCCGATTGGCGTGAGGCTGACTTATGGGTCTTTCGTGAAAGACTATCCGAGGCTCTGGCAGGCTCGGCCTGGGTTGTCGATGGAAATTATGCCAAGGTGCGCGATATCATCTGGCCGCGCGCGGATACGTTCATCTGGCTTGAATTACCCCTGGCAGTGGTTTTGTGGCGCTTGTTCTGGCGCACAGTGCGGCGAGTAGTCACCCGGGAAGAATTGTGGAATGGAAATAAAGAGACTTTCAGGGGAGCCTTTTTCTCAAAGGACAGCCTGCTGGTCTATGTATTCAAATCGCGCAAGAAACACCGTCAAACTTATCCGGATTTATTCCGGCAGCGCGTTTGCTGGCGGTTTTCCCCTTGACAACGTCGAGGAAAGCTCGGGTGATCTCCGGCTCGAACTGTTTGTTGGACTGTTGTTGGATGTAATCCAGCACCTGGTGTTGAGACCAGGCGGGCCGATACGGCCGGTTTGAACTTAAGGCATCCCACACATCCACAACGGCAAATACTCGGGCGGGCAGTGGAATTTCACGGCCGCTTAAACGGCGTGGATAGCCGCTGCCATCCCATTTTTCATGGTGACAGTAGGGGATATCGACAATGTCGTTGAACTTCGGGATCGGGCGCAATAATTCGTAGGCGTAAACCGGGTGCTTACGCATCACCCGCCATTCGGCTTCATCCAGCGGGCCGGGTTTCAACAAAACGCTGTCGGGAACGCCCATCTTGCCGATGTCATGCAGCTGCGCGCCGCGTTGGATGCGCAGCAGATCGGGTTCATCTAGTCCAATTTGGCGCCCCAGCTCAATACTCATCGAAACGACTCGTTCGGCATGGCGTTCGGTGGAAAAATCGCGCAGTTCCAGCGCACGCGACCAACCATTGATAGTGGCTTCATAAGTCTGAGATAAATCCTGGCTGGCGCGCTCCAGGATTTGCGTCAACCGGGCGCCGTGGATAGCACTGGCAGCCGTATTGGCAATCAAACTGGCAGCCGCAGCGTCGCTGGAGTGATACCGGTCCGGTTTAAGGCTGAAGGCCTGCAGAACGCCGATAACAGCCCCGCCGGCGATCATGGGCAGGCTGATGCCGGATTGGATCAGCTTGCCAGGAGTGAACAATTTCAAGCGATCGACTACGGTTTTGTGCCGTTCATCACGCTGGTCGGTTATGATAGGTTGCCGGGTATGGATCGTGTCGCTCAACAAACCCAGGCTGGCGGCAGCCAGTTTCATTTCAGGGAAGTCGGCGCGTTGGAAGGATTCACCAACATGCTGCTGGTAGATGCCAGTGATGGACTGCTGTTGCGGGTCATATAACGATACCAGCACCGCGCAACTGTCGGGGAGCATGTCGAAGGTCGATGAAGCCAACTGCTGCGCCATTTCGTCGGTGCTGGCTACTTCAGCCATAGCCAGACTGAATTGATTGGCCGTCTGGACGTGTTTTTCCTGCTGGTCAAGCACGGATTGAGTATTCCCGGCTGTTGAGGTATTCAATGTGACCAGCACAGCCTCATGGCCTTGAAAATCCACCAGTTGGACCTGGCTGGCGGTTTTGATGACCTTGCCGCCACCCTGAAGGATTATCAAATCCAGGTTGCGAACGGTCAGTGTTTCTTCCGTCCGGGTAAGAATCTTCTTTAGATTATCATCGCCCAGACCGGCAGGCGAGTCAGCGCCGCTTTTATGGAGAATATTCTCCCGGTTCAAACCCATGAGCCGGGCGAAAGCATCGTTGGCGTCTAGGTATTTGCCGGTCAACCGGTCCAGTACACACATCGGGACTGGCATGGTTTGCAGGAAGTAGGCTGATAGCGGCTGAGGGCGGCAGGCCGTCTTGTGATTCGGTTCGTTGAATTTTCTGCGAGAATAAATGCTTCGGTTCATGGCTGAATCAATCCACCTTGGTCCGGTTTTTGGGCTTTTTAAAGGCTTGCTCCGGGAGTATAAAGTTGGTCAGGGAAGAAATGGTTTCGCCCCGTCGGACAGCACGTGCCGCCGTTGATCCTATAAGTGCAAGTGTGATGCCAGCCGCGGACCACGCCTGGAGGAATTCGCTCCATGGCGCGTGAAAGGAGTATCCCCCGTGCCAGGAGCTAAGCACCAAGTCCCACGTACCGCACGATTAAAATTAAGTCCGCCCCAAATATGGGGCGGCATGGGTGGGGTTGATCATCCGACCATCACGAAAGGCGTTTATATCGAATTACAAGGATGTGCTTTCCACAGGATGCGGTGCGCAGCGCGTCGTAAAAACGAATGGTGCCGGCTGGCGCCGGTCTACTGGGGTCAGGTTGGATCACCCGTCAACGGTCAAGGTCCATGCAGACCGGCCGTTACGGGGAAACCGGCGCCAACCAGTAGTTGGAACTGTCGCCTTCGGCCGTCCATCCTTCCAAACCGGTTTCATTGGAGCGGACTTTCCACCACACCCAGCCGTTGGCGCAGGCCGGACCGTCCAGCACCAGCGCATCTTCACCGGGTTGGATGGAGCCAACGACTTCAGCGTCAGTGGCTGGCCGACTGCGAACCCGGTTGGCCAGCGGCGGATTGCTGCTGACTTCCGCGGTATCGCCAATGTGCAGACGGGAAAGGTAGGATGCATCCGGGCAGGCTGCCCACGGCTCATCGAGCGGCGTTACGCCGGGCTGCGGGGTGGCAACGACCAGGGTGACATTGGGCGCAGGTGTGTTGTTCGCTTGAGAAGGCAAAATGACCAGCACGGTTGGGGTGATGTTCGGGTTGACGCGTGCCCTGAGGATGGACAGGGTGACGATGCCTGCCAGGCACAGGATGACGCCGGTCAGGACTGCCCCGCCGATCAGCCACCCGCGGTTCATTTTACGAATTTCCGGCAGATTCGGCAGAATTGGAGAGGTGTCCGATTGCTCGATGGGCAGGCCGTTGATCGGGCAGTAAAGCGTCCCGGTTGGGTGGCGCTGGCTGCAGTGCGGGCAGCGGAAGGTCTCGGTTTCAGTCATTGGCGCGGATTCCTTCCCCGGAGCAGCCGGGATTGGCGAAATGGGCGGTGGCTTCCGTGGTTACTGGATTATACCAACGGCTGCGTCCGGGCGCAGGTTAGGCTTGCCAAAGTTGGAACGCTTGACCAGCGGCAGGGAGATGGCGGGGTCAAAGGTCTGCACGATGACAGATACTACGGTTTTGATTAACTCATCAACCGGCAGGGGTTCGTGCTGGGTGGCGGTAAGGGTTATATTGTCCGATGCTCCGACCGGATAATCGGTTGACATTTGCACGGTTGCATAGACAACAGTCGAGGCCCCCGCTGTGAGTTCCACCGAATATATATCCAATGCAACGGGATTAAGCGCTGACGAATGGATGGTCAACTCGAAAGTTTCAGTGGTCTTCCCGGGGTTCTCTACTGAAAATGGGATGATGGCTTCCGAGCCCCAGTCAACGGGCAAATAAAATTTATGCGTCCGCAACCGTGCGCCTTGCGGCTGCCGGAAGGTGAGCGACGGGTCGCCGAAAAGCTGGTATCTTTCATAATCAGCTTTTGCGCCTGCTGTAGGGAAGAAAATTTTATCCAAATACAACAGGGAAGCCTGCAGCGACTCACCGACACTCCGCGGGGTGCTGAAATCATAAAATTCAGTATAAAAGAATTGGTTCGCCAATCCCCTGTCCGAGTTATTCTGGGTATCAGCTGATGCCCCGATGTAGACCAGAGCGCCGGATTGTGCGTTGAGGATCCATGCATCTGCCATGGATTCGGCTGTTGCAAAATCTGCGGTCTGGTGCGCCAAGGCTAACACCAGCGGGATCGGTGGTCCGCTAAACGTTCGAACTTGATCCACAGACAGGAAAGGACCTGCATTCCAATTCCACGAGGTTGGGCTGCCGCTTCCAAGATAGACAACTGCAGCCCGGCCTTCTCCGATGATCGACACAACGTCATCCGAGTTGGCGTTATAAGTGAGCGGGAACAGCCTGTCGCCACCGGTGGTGGGTGCAGTAGCCCCGTCACGCCCCGTAAATGTTCCACTATAACCAGTCGGTGTGGTGTGAGTAGCAATGATATATTTAAAATCGTCCTCGGTATCCATGGCGAACGTAGGATGATCCGTGGTTATGAAGGAAATTTGCTGCTGCCAGGAGGGAATCGCCGCCATGTGATAATACGCAATCAATTTGGACAAGTAATCGGTTAAATCGGTTGCATTATGGACAGGCAAACGACCAAGGATTGTTTTCGGTCTGTAGCTGTTGTCAGTGAAGGTGGTGTAATACAGGTCGGTGCTGGCCGATGGGATGGCGAACGTTGTGAAAGGCCAGGTGGGGATGAGCTCACTATCGCCAACTAAGAGCACGTACTTGGGCCGGGGAAATAATCGCTGGATGTAATTTTTGATTTGTTCTTTGTCAGCCCCGGTCTGTGAAAGCAGCGCCACTTGAACTTGAAATCCGCGTTCCTGTTGAACGGCAACAAAATCGGTTAAAGCGCTGGCAAATGCATCCGGGGTGATGATCAAATACAGCGGTGCGGCGCTCTGCGCAGCCACTGAAGAAGACTGGACGGGGAATGCTGTCAGAATACCCGCCAGCCATAGCATTGCAAGGGTCAATCGTTGGAGAAACCGGCGCATCGGATTAACGGAGTTGAACAGGTTTGGAAATTAGAACCATTGTAGCAGGAATTTCAAACTGACCGGGAGAAAAAGCGTAAGAATTTGCATAACCTGACCGGATCATGCACAATACATTTTTCGTTCCGGAGGATATATCCATGCAGGCTGCAACCGGCGGCCGTTCCGCTGGGCTGAATGGCTGTTTCACCTGACTGGCTTGCTTGCCTCTGGTTTCTGCCCATGTTACACTTTACTGTTACCAGATCGGTCCTGAATAATTGCTTTCTTGCTAGTAAACGGAACGGACTATAACCGCGCAACATTTGCCAGATTGGACATTTCATGCCGCCAACCCTGTATCTGATTGATGGACACGCCTTGGCTTACCGCACCTTCTTTGCCCTGACTGTGACCGGGCAAAAGTTTTCCACCAGCAGCGGCGAGCCGACGGCCGGTACCTACGGTTTCGCCAGCGTGCTGCTTCGCCTGCTGGAGCAGGAGAAGCCCGAATACATGGCGGTCGCCTTTGATACCGGGAAAACTTTTCGCAACGAGATTTTCCCGGACTACAAAGCTACCCGCGCCAAGATGCCGGATGACCTGCGCCCGCAAATCGATCGCATCCGCGAAATGGTTGATATCTTCGGGCTGCCGCGCCTTGAAAAAGAAGGCGCCGAGGCGGATGATGTGCTTGGCACCATTGCCGTTCAGGCGGTAGCCAAGGGGCTGGGGGTCAAGATCATCACCGGCGACCGCGACCTGTTGCAGCTGGTCAACGAGCGCGTGCTGGTCAATTTGGCCGGCAGCAAACTTTCCGAGGCTAAAGATTACGCCGCGGCGGATGTGTTCACAGCGCTTGGCGTGCGCCCTGACCAGGTGGTGGATTACAAAGCGCTGGTTGGCGACAAGTCGGATAATATTCCCGGCGTCGGCGGGGTAGGCGAAAAAACAGCCATATCATTGCTGGAAAAATATGACAACCTGGACGAGATTTATGCCCACCTGGAAGAGATCACCGGCCGGGTAAAGACATTGCTGGAACGCGACCGCGACCAGGCTTACCTCAGTCGCGACCTGGCGACCATCCGCACCGATATTTCCGTGTCGCTCGATCTGGAAAAAGCGCAAACCAAATATCTCGATCTCCCTGCCATCGAACAATTCTTCGCGCGGATGGAATTTAAAACGCTGTTAGCGCGCCTGAAGAAAATCGAAGGACAGGTGGAACCTTCTCCCATACCACGGCAACAGTTGTCGTTGTTTGGCGAACCGGTTCAGCAAATCGGCGAAACCCCGGCTTATGAACTCAAGACGGTCGTGGTGGATACTCCAGCGTCATTGAAAGCACTGACGGATGACCTTCTGTCTGCCCCGGTGATCGCCTTTGACACTGAGACGACCTCCACTGATCCGATGCGGGCTGATCTGGTGGGCATTTCGCTGGCAGTGCGAGAAGGAGAGGGCTATTACATCCCGCTTGGGCACACCCAGGCTGAAAAACAGTTGACCATCCCACAGGTGCTTGAGGCGCTGCGGCCGGCCATGACCGATCCCCATAAACCAAAGGTCGGGCACAATCTTAAATACGATGCCCTGGTGTTGGCTCAGGCTGGTCTGCAGGTCGCGCCGCTGGCATTTGATACGATGATCGCTGAATTTTTGATCAATCCCGATAATTACAATATTGGGCTGAAAGATACTGCTAAAAAATACCTGCACATTGCGATGACGCACATCGAGGACCTGATCGGCAAGGGCAAAAACCAGATCAGTATGAGCCAGGTGCCGGTGGCGCAGGCAGCACCCTATGCCGCGGCAGATGCCGAGGTCAGTCTGCAGTTGGTAACACTGCTCAAAAAAGGATTGGCGGAAGCCAATGCCCTGCGCCTGTTCGACGAGATTGAGATGCCGCTGGTGCCGGTGCTGGCGCAAATGGAACGCAACGGCGTGGCGCTGGATGTGCCTTTCCTGGCGAAAATGTCGCAGGAACTCAGCCAACGCCTGGGCGATATCGAGACTTCTATTTATGAGCAAGTCGGCTACCGTTTCAACTTAAATTCCACCCAGCAGCTTTCCAAAGTCCTGTTCGAGACCTTGAAAATCGAGCCGCCCGACCGGCGCAAGAAAACCAGCAGCGGGCATTTTTCAACTTCGGCGGACGTGCTGGAAGAAATCCGCAACGAGCACCCGGTGGTCAGTACCATCCTGGATTACCGCGAATTGACCAAGCTTAAATCCACCTACGTAGATTCTTTACCGCTGCAGGTGAATCCGCGTACCGGGCGGATACACACGTCGTACAGTCAAACCGGCTCGGTGACCGGACGGTTGGCCTCATCCGATCCCAACCTGCAGAACATTCCCACCCGCACCGAAATCGGCCGACAGGTGCGCAACGCCTTCGTGGCAGGCGACGGAAAATTCCTGCTGGCGGTGGATTACTCGCAGATCGAGTTGCGTATTGTGGCGCACATGGCTCAGGACGAAGCCATGTTGGATGCTTTCCGCGCCGGCCAGGATATTCATACCGCCACCGCGGCAGCCGTCCAGGGGTTGGATCTGGCAGCGGTCACCAAGGATCAACGCCGTCACGCCAAAGCCATCAACTTTGGCCTGATCTATGGCATGAGCGCGTTTGGTCTGACCCGCACCACTGACCTGACCCTGGCAGAAGCCGAAAACTTTGTAAAGGCCTACTTTATGCAATTTCCCGGGGTCAAGAGCTACCTGGATGGAACTCGCCAATTTGCAAAACAAGAGGGGTACGTGGAAACGCTGCTTGGCCGGCGGCGGTATTTTCCCAATCTAAAGAACCCGGTCAACCAGGCTCTGCGGGCGCGTGAGGAACGCGAAGCGATCAACGCCCCGGTGCAGGGCACTGCCGCCGACATTATGAAAATTGCCATGGTTCACTTACCGGTTGCGCTGGAAAAGGCCAGGTTGTCGGCACGCATGTTGCTGCAAGTACATGATGAGCTGGTGCTCGAAGTGCCGGCTGACGAACGCTCAGAAACCATCAAGGTGGTAACGGAAGTGATGGAAAATGCTTATCCGCTATCTATCCCGCTGGAAACCGAAGCGCGCTGGGGTCACAACTGGGGCAGCCTGGAAGTGGTTCGCAGCTAGGTCGAAAAAACTGTAGCTTACCTTGCGGGTTTGTAAATCAAAAATCCTGTAAAATATGCGCGGATCGAGTAAAGTAAAGGTGCGCAGAAACGTTAACTTGAATTGGAGAAAGCCATTATGGCGGGAAATCAACAGGTCTTTCAGAATGCAATGAACAATGGCAACTCGGCTGCCTGGGATCAGAATTGGGAACTGGCCAGTCGTTACTACATTGCCGCGCTGGAAGAGTTCCCGAACAATCCAACCGCGCTTGTTAACCTGGGCCTGGCCCTTTTTGAAAGGCGCGAATACGAACAGGCGCTGGCAGTGTACCGGCGGGCGGCTGTTGTTTCGCCGGAAGATCCTGCGCCGCAGGATAAGATGGCGCAAATTTACGAGACCCTGGGACGGAAAAACGATGCGGTTCGCGCCGCCATGCAAGCTGCGGAGTTGTTTCTAAAAGCCCGCGATGTCGAAAAAGCGATCGAATGCTGGCAGCGTATTACAGCCATGCACCCCGATAGTTTGACCGCGCACACCCGTCTGGCATTGATTTTCGAACGCCTTGGCCGTAAGGCGGATGCGGTATATGAATACCTGGCAGCAGCTGGCTTGCTGCAACGGGCAGGGGATTCCAGCAAAGCCACGCAGGTGATTTTGTATGCCCTAAATCTGGCGCCTGGCAACGCCGATGCGACCCAGGCGCTGCGCCAGTTAAAAATTGGGCAAACGGTGGCCGTTCCAACCCGACCACGCACGGGTCCACTCCCTTCTACTTCGGCAACCAGAAGCAAGCTACCGGAGACCGCAGCGGACAGCAGCGAGCGACAACTTGATCCCATTGCAGATGCGCTGCAACGTGCATTGGTCGAGCTGGCGGGCAGCCTTTTTGACCAGCCGGAGGAGGATGAATCGGTATTTTCGCAGCCCAAGCTGTCCCTGGAAACCCTGCGTCGTGGTCGTAATAAGCCGGTCACCGAGGCCAAATCCCGGTCAACGATTCTCATGCACATTGGACAGGCCATCGAACTGCAGACCCATGGGCAGGAAGCCCAGGCCGCAGAAGAACTGGAGAAGGCTCAGGAGGCGGGTTTTTCAACCCCAGCCCTATTCTTTACCATGGGCGTTTTACATGCCGGGCGCGAAGAAGAAAAAGCCATTCAAGCGCTGACAACCGCTGAACACAGTCCTGAATTTGCGCTGGCAGCATTTTTGGTTAAGGGACGGGTATATTACCGGACAAAGCAATACCACCAGGCAGCCCAGGCCTGTTTACAGGCACTGCGACTGGCCGACGCTGAAACTGTACCGGTTGCTCAACAGGCCGAATTGCGCCAGTTATACGACCCGCTGATCGAAGGGCAATCGCGGGCAAACGATGATGCGTCCCTGAAAGCTCTGTGCGATAAAGTGTTCTCCCATTTGATCCGCCCGGATTGGCGTGACTTGACAGCCAAAGCGCGCAGTCAATTACCTGCCGCCGCCCCAGGCCAAATGCCAACTCCGCTTTCAGAGCTTTTGCTCGAGATTCGCAGCGTAAACGTGATCGATGCACTCGCCTATATTCGCACGCTTTCCGACCAGGGCAAAGTGCGAACGGCGCGCGAGGAGGCCTTCCGAGCGATTGGCATGGCGCCGACTTACCTGCCGCTCCATATTCAGATTGGCGACCTGCTTCTGCGGGAGGGTCAACAACCGGAGGCAATCAAAAAATACCTGCTGGTAGCCCGGTTATATACCCTGCGGGGTGAGGCTGGCCAGGCGATTCTCCTGATACAACGCATATTGAAAATCGCGCCAATGGATCTGGATATCCGGAAACAACTGATCGAACTGTTTATATCGCAACGCCGCATCGACGAGGCGATCCAGGAGTACATAAACCTGGCAAAGGCCAATTACCAGCTTGCTGATCTGGAAGGCGCCGCTCGTATCTACCAGTCAGCGATGCTGCTGGCGCCAGAATCGACCCGCAGCCGCTACTGGGCTTTCCAAATATTGAACCAACTGACCGATATCGAAATGCAACGGTTAGACTGGCGTTCAGCGCTGCAATCTCTGGAACAAATGCGAAAAATGCAACCGGAAGACACAGGAACTCGCGGACGGATCATCGATTTGAATTTCCGGCTTGGATATGATGAAAACGCGATGGCGGAAGCTGACCAGTATGTATCACTGCTGGAGACCAAGAATCAACCTGCTGCTGCTGCTGGATTCCTGATCGGTTTGGCAGAGGAACATCCGGATAAGCTGGATTTGCGCCGGCGTTTGGTTGATCTTTATCTCCGCGGCCACCGCATCACCGAAGCGATCGAACAACTCGATGGATTGGCCGATTCCTATGCCCAGGCGGGTTTGAATGGCCAGGCCGCAGAGATTGTGGAGGAAATTATTGGTCTGAATCCTCCAAACCGAGCTGGCTATGAAAAAGTACTGGCCACGCTGAAGAAAATGGGATGAGCAGGGCAGATGGAAGACCAGCATCACCCCCACGTGCGTGGGGACGTCGATATCTTGAATGAGATTTTGGAGAACTCGGTATTGGGTAAATCGGGGATTGTTCGAACGGAAGAACTGATTTACGCAATGGCTTGGACCGCGGCAAAGATGAAGGTGGTCTCGGATATTGCCGAGGACACATACCCATCAGTAGCTTTTCAGATTAAAGATTACCGAAGGGAAATAGAGAAGGTGCGTGAAGAGATCCTGGGTGACAAAAGGGAAAATACCAGTCTGGATGAGGCCATTCACGGGGTGCTATCTAAAAAGACTCTGGCAGCCGCGGTGATAATTGGGGGAATGGTACTTTCGGCTTGCGGAGTTGGTATAGAGATAGTGACACCTAATGCCACAGCAACAGAGACACAACCAAGGGTGACGGAGACGGTAGATATAGGGGTAACGGAGACACCATTCCAACCAGGAGTTACGGAAACAATGCCTGGAGTGAGTGAGACACCAACTTTGGAGGTTACGCCAACTACGGAGGCCACGGCGACTCAGGAAGAAGCACCTGTAGAGCAAAAGAGGATATTGCTGAGCGAGAAAATTGAGTATTCTGGATACCAGTTTGATTTTGAGATTTCGATACTCGAGAGTGACAAGATAGTCAACGATGCTTTTGAAAAATATGGATTTAAAACAATCGAGTTAAATTACGACAAGACGGAAGTAAAAGAAAAATTAGCGAAAGCGCTCCTAGTAGTCAGTCATCCTGAAATGGATGGATAAAGTTGCTTCAATTTGATGCGCGCATCCTCGGTACGGAATTGCCAATGAATGATCGCATGGGTACCGTTTCGTTCCTCGACAATTGCTCGAACCT
>Ga0265292_1000242_pt1 | contig 93890 bp, 91 predicted proteins | sample Munlanlewell296A_FD_189080 | JGI IMG/M metagenome (GOLD analysis project Ga0265292, IMG submission 189080) | Leachate microbial communities from a municipal landfill in Southern Ontario, Canada - Leachate well 296A | ecosystem: Engineered > Solid waste > Landfill > Unclassified | place: Canada...
TTTGAAAAGAAAGAAAAAGAAGTAATGGGGTAAATTAATATGAATATTCTGATTTTTATAGTAATTTTATTGGTTTTGGTTTTAGTCCACGAGTTTGGGCATTTTCTTACTGCCAAGAAATTCGGCATCAGAGTTGATGAATTTGGTTTCGGTTTCCCGCCTAAATTATTCAGTTTTAAAAAAGGGGAAACAGAATACAGTTTTAATCTTTTACCGATTGGCGGATTTGTAAAAATTTTCGGTGAAAACATGGATGAAGCCGATCTTGTTGAGGTTGGATTTTTAGATAAAAAAGAAACTCCTGAAAAAATTGACTTAGCAAGAAGTCTTGTAAGCAAACCAAAATATCAACAAGCCATTGTTTTATTTGCCGGAATTTTTGCCAATTTTCTGCTTGCCTGGCTTTTATTTTCTATTGGTTTTATGTCAGGACTTCCGACTTCAATTGGAAACGAACCTAAAGGATATTCTGTGACAGATGCTCATTTGGTAGTAATTTCCGTTTTAGCTAATTCACCGGCTGAAATGGCAGGATTAAAATCCGGAGACAAAATAGTTTACATAAAAAACGGTGATCTCTCTACGAGCTATATCAGTCCCGAAACCGTAAAATCTTTTGTTGCTCCGGGTAAAAAAATAGAAATCGGATATTTGCGCGGAAAAGATACGGCTTACAATATGACAGAAATTACACCCCAAAATAATAATGGTAATTTTTCTATTGGTATTTCTATGGATCAGATAGGAATCCTTAAATTGCCTATTTTAACGGCTTTTTGGGAGGGACTAAAATTAGATTGGTCTGTGACAAAAGGCACCGTTGTAGGGCTTTATACGCTTATAAAAGAGGGTATACAAGGTAAAGGAAGCTTTGCTTCGGTTACGGGACCTGTTGGTATGGTAGGCATTGTTGGTAACGCTTATCAATTTGGTTTTGTGTACCTTCTCTCATTTACTGCGTTAATTTCGGTAAATTTAGCTATTATAAATCTTATCCCGTTTCCGGCTCTGGATGGAGGACGTTTGCTGTTTTTGCTTATTGAAAAAATAAAAGGTTCTCATTTAAATGCCAAATTTGCCAATACTGCCAATATGGTTGGCTTTGCGATTTTAATTATTTTAATGCTCTTGGTTACCTATCATGATGTAATTAAATTATTTTAATATCTCTAATTCGCGCGAATAGGCGAATAGTGTAAATATGAAAAGTGAAACGAAAATATGTCAAAACTGCAAAAAAGATTTTACAATAGAATCCGAAGATTTTAAATTTTATGAAAAAATAAAAGTTCCTCCGCCAACTTTTTGTCCGGAATGCAGACGACAAAGACGTCTTTCTTGGAGAAATGAAAAAACTTTGTATAAACGTACCTGTGATTTATGCAAGAATAAATTCATATCCATGTATCACGCAAATGTTGTCTTTCCGGTATATTGCAGAGAATGCTGGTATTCCGATAAATGGGACATAATAAAATACAGCAAGGAATACGATTTTTCAAAATCTTTTTTTCAGCAATTCAAGGAACTCGCTACTGTCGTTCCGCGAGTAGGCATATGGCAAAGAAATGTGATTAATTGTCCATATTCTAATATGTGCGCGGAATCCAGAAATGTGTATCTTTCCATATCGGTTATTCTCGGTTCAGAAAATATTTTTTATTCAAGGACAGTTGATAAGTCGTTTAACATCTTCGACAGTTTTAATATAAGAGAATGTGAGAATTGTTATGAAAATATTGAAGGTGAAAAAAACTACAATTCTCAGCATCTTTTACTGTCTAAAAACTGCATTGATTCTTATTTTTTGGTTGATTGCGTGAATTGCAGCAATTGCATTCTTTCACATAATTTACGGAATAAGAAATTCTGCATAAAAAATAAACAGTATTCCGAGGAAGATTATCAAAAAGAATTAGAAAAATTAAATCTGGGAAACAGAAAATTTAGAGAAATCGCGATTAAAGAATTTTCCGATATCTGTAAAAGAGCCATTTATCGTTATACTAATACTTTCAAATCCTTAAATTCTATAGGAAATAATTTATTGAATGTAAAAAATTGTATTGAATGTTTTGATGTATATGACAGCGAGAATTGTAAATATTCTTACAGAACTATCTCTATAAAAGACTGTATGGACACTGATCTGGCTCTAAGTTCAGAACTTATGTATGAATACAACACCGGAGCTAAGAATGATTCCAATCTTAAATTTTCATTTTCAGCAATAGAACAAGTGCGCGATTCAGAATATACAGATTCGTGTATGTCCTGTTCCAATATATTTGGATGCATCTCTCTTCGTAATAAAGATTACGCCATTTTAAATAAAACGTATTCAAAAGAAGAATATGAGGGATTGGTAGAAAAAATTAAGAAACATATGAATGATGTGCCGTATGTCGATAAAAAAGAAAGAATATATAAATATGGAGAATATTTTCCCATAGAACTTTCTCGGTTTGCGTATAATGAAACGGCGGCGCAAGACTATTTTCCGCTTACAAAAGAACAAATAATAGAGGAAGGATATGGTTGGTTTGAACCGGAAATAAAACATTATGAAATTACAATTAAGGGTGCAGATATTCCCGAAGATATAAAAGAAGTAGATAAAAAAATTATTAGCGAGATTTTAGGTTGCATTCATGAAGAAAAATGCAAACATCAATGTCTCAAAGTTTTTCGCATAACGCAAGACGAATTGCAATTCTACAAGAAATACAATATTCCGATTCCGGACATATGTTCGAATTGCAGACATTACGATAAATTCGCAAAACTTTTACCTCTCAAGCTTTGGGGCAGAAAATGCATGAAAGAAGGCTGTCAAAATGAATTTGAAACTCCTTATGCTCCCGATAGACCCGAGATTGTATATTGCGAAAAATGTTATCAAGCGGAAGTATATTAAATGTGCTAAAATCAAAAAACAATGAAAAAGAAACTAAAAATAGGCATACTTTTCGGAGGCAAATCAGCAGAACATGAAGTATCCATACAATCCGCTAAGAATGTTTTAAAGGCGCTTGATAAAAAAAAGTATCAGGTGTTTCCCATTAAAATTCCTCGAAATGGACGCTTTAATTTTTCACTCATTAAAAAAGTGGATGTTGTTTTTCCTGTTTTGCATGGACCTTTTGGCGAGGATGGTAGTATGCAAGGACTTTTAAAGCTTTCGGAAGTGCCTTTCGTGGGCGCAAGCGTTCTTGGTTCTGCTGTCGGTATGGATAAAGATGTTTCAAAAAGATTACTGCGAGATGCTGGAATTGCTGTTGCAAAATTTTTGGTTTTTCATAAAGGCGAAAAAATACAATTTAAAAAAATTAGGAAAAGTTTAGGATTACCGATGTTTGTTAAATCAGCGAATATGGGTTCTTCTCTGGGGACAAGCAAGGTGAGGAATGAAAAAGAGTTTAACCAAGCTGTTAAGGAAGCTTATAAATTTGATACAAAAATTATTATCGAAGAATTTATAGAAGGAAGGGAGATAGAGTGCGCCGTTATAGGCAACGAGAATCCGATAGCTTCGGTACCCGGTGAAATTATTATCAGCCAGAATCAAGATTTTTTTTCTTATGATGCGAAATATTTGGATGATGGGTTGATTGTTGATGTGCCGGCAAGATTGCCGGAAAAAACAAAAAAGAAAGTTCGGGAATTGGCGATAAAAGTATTTAAAGTTTTGAATTGTGAAGGGATGGGAAGGGTAGACTTCTTTGTTGAAAAAAACGGAAAGGTGATAGTGAATGAAATAAATACAATTCCAGGCCCGGTTATGTTTCGAAAAGCTTGGGAAAGTAGCGGATTGTCGTTTCCTAAATTACTTGATAAATTAATAGATCTTGCCTTAGAGCGTTTTGAAAAAGAGTCAAAATTAAAAACTACAGCTTCTTAAAATAAAGCCTGCCCATCCTCTGGCAGGTTGCATTTTAAAGGGTTTTATATTAATCTATTACTATGTCACAAGAAAGACTTATAAAACTCGCTTGCTCCGCTTGTAAGCGCATAAATTACTGGTCTAGTAAAAACAAAAAACTCGTAACTAAAAAAATTGAGCTGAAAAAATATTGCAAATGGTGCAGAAAACAGACTAAGCATAAGGAAATAAAGAAGTAATTTCTCTTTTGTATTTAGTCTGATATACTTAATTTTACAATAATATTGTATGTTCTTCACGTTGGGCGATTAGTTAAGTGGCATAACTTCGGTCTCCAAAACCGATGTCGGGAGTTCGATTCTCTCATCGCCCGCAATGATATGTAAGGAAGGTCTAAACGACCTTTTGAACATATCATCATTGCGCGGCTATAAGAGATATCGAAAGCCACAGTCCTGTCGGGGACGAGGCGGGGTCGCGAGATTTTTCAGCAGAAAAATACTTGTGACCGAAAGCGTACTCGCGTTTCTCTCATCGCCTTTTTCATTAGCTTTACTTTTTTATTATTCAGAACTAAGCTTTAAAAAGTATGAAAAAAATAGATTTACATATTCACACAGTCTCGACTATTAGCGATAAATCGTTTGAATTTAGTTTGGCTAAACTTAAGGAGTATACAGAAAAATTAGAGATAGATTGTATCGCAATTACTAACCACAATTTATTTGATTTAGAACAATTTAATCAGATTTCTGAAGCTTTAGATATTACCGTTTTACCAGGAATTGAAATTAATTTAGGAAAAGGACATCTATTGTTAATATCGGATAGTGATGAGTTGAATGATTTTTCAAGTAAATGCCGTCAGGTTCAAAGCCAGATAACTAATAATGAAGAATGTATAAGTGTAGAAAAATTAAAAGAAATATTTCCTAATCTTAATAAATACTTATTAATTCCTCATTATGGTAAGAAACCAACGATAGAGTCTGATGTACTAAATATTCTCCAAGAATTTATTTCTACTGGAGAAGTGACAAGTATAAAAAAATTTAAAACATATATAAAAGAAGATGGGAAATTAGTACCTGTAATTTTTAGTGATTTTCGTTTTTATGATAAATTAGAAATGTTTCCTATTAGACAGACTTATATTGACTTAGATGAGATTTCTTTTAAAGGTCTTAAATCATGTTTGTTTGATAAGAAAAAAGTTTTCTTATCAAAAGAAGAAGGTAATAATTTCTTTCAAGCTACTGATGATGGCTTAAAATTATCTACAGGATTAAATGTTATTCTAGGAGAGCGTTCTTCTGGAAAAACTTATACACTAAATAAAATTAATAAATCATTCGATAATATTAAATATATAAAACAATTTTCTTTAGTACAAAATGATGAGGATAAATTTAAAAATCTTATAAGTATCAGGGAAGATAGCGTTTCTGAATCTTATTTAAAGGAATTTAAATATGTAGTTGAAGATATCACCAAAGTTGATAAAAAACAAAATGAACTTGATTTTGAAAAGTATGTAAATTCTTTATTGAAATTTGCTTCTGAAAATGAACAAGCAGATGCATTTTCCAAGGCAGTTTTATTTAGTGAGAGTAATTTTATAGAAAAGGATTTATCTATTTTGAAAGAATTAATTAAATCTGTTAGATATTTAATAGAGAATTCAGAATATAAAGAAATAATTAATAAACATTTATCAATTAAGAATTTGAAAATGTTAATTATAGAGTTAATGAATAATTACTCTAAATTAGAAGAGTTGAATCTTAAAAAAAGATGGTTGAATGATTTAATTTCAAATATTCAAAATGAATTACGCATACGAACAGCTCGAACATCTGTGGAAAATATAGAATTTTATGATCTTTTGTTGGATTATGAAAAAATTAAAAAATTCTCTCAAATTGTTAAAATATTAAAAAATGAGAAGGAAATTCATAGTAAAGAAATGAGAGGATTTAAAATTGTGGCTAATTCAAAAAAATATACAGGAGCTGGTCAATTAAAAAAGAGGAGTGGAAAAACAATTTCATTTAAAGAAGCATATGATTTTTACGATGAACCTTATACTTATTTAACTTTACTAAAAAATATTGCATTAGGAGAAACTGAGTATTATAAATATTTTGTAAAAATAGAATATGAAATTCTTAATAAGTATGGGGTTCCTGCTTCTGGAGGTGAATATTCAGAATTTAATCTTCTTGATGAAATAGATGATGCCTTAAAACATGAAATGTTGCTTATTGATGAACCGGAATCCTCTTTTGATAATTTATTCCTTAAAAATGGAGTAAATGAATTAATAAAAGACATTTCCAAGGAAATTCCTGTTGTTATAGTTACACACAACAACACAGTAGGAGCATCAATTCAGCCTGATTATATTGTATATACTCAGAAGAAAATAGTAGATGGTAAATCAGAATACAAAATATTTTCTGGATATCCATCTGATAAACAACTTAAGAATAATTTGGGTGAAACGGTCGATAATTATACAACAATACTAAACTGTCTTGAAGCAGGTAAGGATGCTTATAACGAAAGAAGAACTAAATTATATGAAATACTTGAAAATTAACGACAATAAAGGATATTATTTAAAATTAAACGAAGGTGAAAATAATAATTGGATTGAAGTAGATAAAATCAATAAAGATGATTTAATGAATTTGATTAATAAAGCTTTGGAACCAGATTTTGAAATGGACGAATATAAAGAAGAAGATCTTGGAAATAAAGCTCATCAAATAATTTATAGAAACATTCATGAAAAATTTTTGAATCTTATTAAAGAAAAAGATAGATTTAAAGATGAGAGTAGTAGTTTGTATAGAGATGCCATAGAAAAATATAGTAATTAAGTATTTAACAAACTTTTATTATATCCCTTTTTATTTCCCTAATTTGTATTATAATAACCACATATGATTTCGCGGATATATGTAATTCCTAAGATAAAAGACAGCCGGGAAAGGCTGTTTTTAAAGTCCTGGAATTCCCTTAATATATCGGGAAAAGTGAAGGCCGTATCAATAGTTGATTCATATTTGATAGATTCAAAACTTTCCAATGACCAGATTTTGCAATCCGCAAAAATGCTGACAAATCCGATCATTGAAAAGTTTTCAATCAACGAAATTTTAAATAATGTGGGCAAATTTGATTATGCTGTTGAAATCGGTTTTCTGCCCGGAGTTACCGATAATGTCGGCAATACGGCAAAAGAAACAATAGAAGATTTATTGCATCTGAAAAAAAGCGCTTTGAAGGTATACACTTCAAAGATTTTTTTAATTTCCGGAACAGTAAAGCTGAAAGATATTCAAAAAATTGCTTTGTCTTTATATAATCCTCTGATTGAACGCGCGTATATTGCCGATGTGAAAGAGATTACAAAAATGCGGGGATTGCCATTAAAAGTGCCGGAAGTGATTTTGGAAAAACATATTCCGGTGATTTATGTTCCGCTTAGAATTTCTGACGAAGAATTGGTAAAAATAGGGCGTGAAGGAATTTTAGACGCCCGTCCGAACGGCTCATCCGGGCGGGAAATCGGAGTGCGTCGAGGTCCGCTTGCTCTTGACCTTGATTCAATGAAAGTAATCCAAAAATATTTTAAAAAACTGGGGCGCGACCCGAGAGACATTGAATTGGAATCTTTGGCGCAGACATGGTCCGAACATTGCAAACATACGATTTTTGCAAACCGGATAGACGATATAAAAGACGGTTTGTATAAGACTTATATAAAAGAGGCTACAAATTTGATAAGAAAAAGAAAAGGGAAAAAAGATTTTTGCGTTTCTGTTTTTTCCGACAATTCCGGAGGCATTATTTTTGATGAAGATTATTTGGTAACCCATAAAGTTGAAACCCATAACAGTCCGTCGGCGCTTGATCCGTTTGGCGGAGCGATTACGGGCATAGTGGGAGTAAATCGCGATACTATCGGCTTTGGACTCGGGGCAAAACCGGTTGCAAATGCATACGGCTTTTGTTTTGGTAATCCGGAGGACAATAAAGTTTTGTACAGAGATAGGGGAAAAAATAGGAAAATGTTTTCTCCCAAGCGTATTATGGAAGGAGTTATAAAGGGCGTAAATGTCGGCGGAAATTGTTCCGGAATTCCCACAGTTTCGGGATTTATAAAATATGACGACAGATTTAAAGGAAAACCTTTGGTATTTGTCGGAACGGTTGGGATTATTCCCAGGAAAATAAATGGAAAACTTTCTCATGAAAAAAAAGCGGAAGCAGATGATTATATTGTCGTAATTGGCGGAAGAGTCGGCGCAGACGGTATTCATGGCGCTACTTTTTCTTCGGTAACAATGGATTCATCAAGTCCCGCTACAGCAGTACAGATAGGCGACCCGATTACTCAAAAAAAATTAAGTGATACAATAGTAAAAGAAGCGCGAACAATGGATTTATACAATAGTATTACCGACAATGGCGCCGGAGGCCTTTCTTGTTCAGTCGCAGAAATGGCGAAAGAATGCAACGGGGCTGTCGTTGATTTGGAAAAAGTTCCGTTAAAATATCCCGGATTACAGCCATGGCAAATTTGGATTTCAGAATCTCAGGAAAGAATGACTCTTTCTGTTCCGAAGAGAAAATGGGAAGTATTCAAAAAATTAATGGAAAGTCGGGGAGTGGAAGCGACAGTAATAGGAGAGTTTACCAATTCCGGAAAAATTATCGTGAAATGGGAGGGTAAGACAATAGTGGATGTTGATTTGGAATTCTTGCATAATGGATTGCCGAAACGTTCTCTTAAAAGCGAATCAACCGTGAATGTTTTTAATGAGCCCAAAATTGTAAAAGGTTCCAGAACTAAAATTTTGGAAGAATTGCTTCTTGATAAAAACCTTAATAGTTTTTCTTTCATTTCGGAGCAATATGACCATGAAGTTCAGGCGTCATCCGTTTTGAAGCCTCTTTCCGGCCGTGGGAGAATAAACACCGATGCGCAAGTATTCCGTCCTGTTCTTTCTTCTGAAAAAGGGGTGATTTTGTCCGTAGGCCTCTATCCGTCGTATGGCGATATAAGCACTTATAATATGGCTGCCTGCGCGTTAGACACAGCAATTAGGAATATAATCGCTTCCGGAGGAACTATGTCGCATTTGGCGATTTTGGATAATTTCTGCTGGTGTTCTTCCTATGACAAAAACCGTCTGGCTCAACTCATAGAATCGGTTAAAGCTTGTTATGATTATTCGGTTGGATACGGCACTCCTTTGATTTCCGGAAAAGACAGTATGTTTAATGATTTTAAAGGATACGACGAAAAAGGTAATCCTATAGCAATATCAATTCCGCCTACGCTTTTAATTTCGGCTATCGGTGTTATTCCGGATATTTACAAAGTTGTTTCTCCGGAATTTAAGAATGCCGGAGATTTAATATATTTATTGGGAGAAACTTTTGACGAACTTGGAGCATCCGAATACTATAAATTGTTAGCCGAGAAAAATAAAAATAATTCAATAGGGAACAATGTTCCAAAAGTTGACTTAAAAAGAAATTTAAAAACTTATTTGGCGCTGGAAGAAGCAATTAAAAAAGAATTAATCAATTCTTCCATATCTCTTACTTCAGGTGGCCTGGTTATTGCTCTTGCAAAAGCTTCCATAGGAGGAATGTTGGGGTGCGAAGTTTCCATAAAAGATCTTCCGGGTAAAGTTTTAAATGCAGACCAAGCATTGTTTTCTGAAAGCCAAGGAAGGATTCTCGTTTCAGTTTCACCTAAAAATACGGCTAAATTTGAAAAAATGATAAAAAATATTTCATATAAAAAAATCGGGCAAGTTTCAAAAAATAATAAATTCATAATTACCGATGCGCAGGATAAAAAAACAGTTGAAATAAATGTTAGAAAATTACATGATATTTATCATAAATTTTCCAATTCAATGATATGAAAACAATAAAAACAAAATTCAAAAAACCAAAAGTTATCATCCTGTCGGGCTACGGACTGAATTGCGAAGAGGAAACAAAGTTCGCTTTTGAAAAAGCAGGCGGTAAAGCCGACATTGTGCATATAAATGATTTGATTGCTCAACCAAAAATTCTTTCAGAATATCAAATTTTAACATTTCCGGGAGGTTTTTCTTATGGTGACGATACCGGTAGCGGCAAGGCATATGCTAATAAGTTGAAAAATCATTTATCTTTGGAATTGGAAGAATTTTTATCCCGTGACACTTTGATGATAGGAATATGCAATGGTTTCCAAATATTGACTTGTTTGGGAATATTACCGGGAGCGCTGACTTATAATAAAAACGGAAAATACATTGACCGCTGGGTTGATTTGAAAGCAGAGGGAAAAAGTCCATGGCTGCAGGGTATTAAAAATATTTCTCTTCCTATCGCTCACGGCGAAGGACGTTACATTATTGATGAAAAAAAATATAAAAAAATAACAAACAAGAAGGAAATTGCTTTTACTTATACAAAAGGAGAAATTTGTAATTTTCAGAATTTGGAAAAAAACCCCAATGGCGCTATGCATGATATTGCGGGAATATTGGGATATAATGGACGAGTACTGGGTATGATGCCTCATCCGGAACGAGCGATGTTTTTTCATCATTCTCCGGTCTGGCAAATCAATAAACTGAAGGGCAACTTAAAGAAATACGGAGATGGAATTTTATTATTCAAAAATGCGATTAATTATTTTAGAAAATAAATGAACGAATTAAACGAAAAATGCGGAATCGTAGGAATATACGGTAAAAAATTACCCGTTTCCAGATTGGCTTTCTTTTCTTTATTTTCTCTGCAACACAGGGGGCAAGAAGCATCCGGTATCACAACAAGCGACGGAAAAAAATTCCATTCGTATAAGGGCGCGGGACTCGTATCTCAAGTTTATACCGAAAAAGCAATAACAAGTCTGAAAGGATATCTTGGCATAGGGCATAATAGATATTCAACTTCCAACGGAGGAGCGTTGAAACATGCTCAGCCGGTTTTAAGTTCCGATTTTTCTTTTGCTTTGGCACATAATGGCAATTTGCCCAGTGTAAAAATGCTTGAAAAATTTTTATCTTCCAAAAAAGCTCTTAAAAAAGATCGCAGTGATTCGGAACTTATTGCCGATGCTATAAACTTTTATATAAAAACCGGAGAAAGTATGGAGAAAGCCGTAGAAAAAGTTTTTCCTTTGATTACCGGCGCTTTTTCTATTGTAATGATGAATAAAGATACGCTGATCGCTTTGAGAGATGCATATGGAATGCGTCCTCTTGCTCTTGGTAAAATCGGGAACGGATATATAGTGGCTTCAGAAACCTGCGCTTTGCAAACTATCGGCGCTACATTTATAAGAGAAGTAAAACCGGGAGAAATGCTTGTATTTAAAAAGCAGAAAATGAAAAGCATGCAATTAGCAAAATCAAATCCAAAACATGATGTCTTTGAATATGTTTATTTTTCCCGACCGGATAGCGTGCTTGGAGGAAAACTGGTATATCAAGTAAGAAAGAATTTTGGTAAATATTTGGCTCACGAATGGAAATTAAAAGTTGATGCGATAGTACCTGTACCGGATACTGCATTTCCGGTTGCTTTGGGATACAGTGAAGCTTCCGGTATTCCTATTGAAATGGCGTTAGTGAAAAATCGTTATGTGCATAGGACTTTTATTGAACCTGATAAAAAATCGAGGGAACACAGCGTAGCGCTTAAGTTTATACCTCTGAAAAAAATATTAAAAGGCAAGAAAATAGCGGTCATAGATGATTCCATTGTTCGAGGTACAACAAGCAAAAAATTAATACAAAATTTATTTAAAGCCGGAGCAAAAGAAGTGCATTTTTTGGTTTCATCCCCTCCTATTCGTTTTCCTGATTTTTACGGCATTGATACTCCGAAACAAAAAGATCTTATTGCCTCAGATAAAACGGTGGAACAAATTCGCAAATTCTTGGGAGCAACGACGCTTCATTTTTTATCTCTGAAAAATCTGATAAAGTCTGTCGGCTTGCCAAAAGGGCATTTGTCTACTTCGTTTTTTACGGGCATTTATCCGATTGATTTAAAAGAACGCATAGAAGAAGTCAATTATGATGTTCCTAAAGAATAATTAATTTATGAGAATTGCATTATTTATATCTGGTGGAGGAACGACAATGGAGGCAATAGTTAAAGCCACGCAGAATGGCACTTTGAAAAATGTTATTCCAGCTCTGGTTATAGCAAGTAAAGAAAATGCCGGAGGTATTTCAAGAGCTAAAAATCTTGGCATCAAAGAAGAAGATATTTTAATTCTTAATCCTAAAAATTTTAAAACTGAAGAAGAATTCGGTGAAGAAATTATAAAGGAATGCAAAAAAAGGAAAGTTGATTTTATAGGACAATACGGTTGGATGGTAAAAACCCCGGATAATGTCATCAACGCGTATGAAAATAAAATTATAAATCAACATCCAGGACCACTAGACACGGGAAGGCTAGATTTTGGTGGAGCTGGTATGTATGGAATGCGAGTACATCAAGCAAGATTAGAATTTGTCCGTAAAGTTAATCGCGATTTTTGGACGGAAGCTACTGCGCACAGAGTGACAACTAATTTTGATGAAGGTAAAATAGTAAAAAGAAAACAAGTATCGATATTACCTGATGATACGGCAGAAATATTGCAAAAGAGGGTATTGCCCATAGAATATGAAGTTCAAATTGAAACTTTAAAAGATTTTAGCGAAGGAAAAGTAAAAGAATTTTATCGAGAAACTCCTCTTATTTTACCCGGCGAGGAAGAGATATTGAAAGAATGCAAACAATTAGCGATAAAAATGTATCCGAAAGGTTAAATAACATCCTTACAAACTGGAGTTTGTAAGGATGACAAATTATGGAAAATAAAAGTGAAAAAAAAATATGTCAGAACTGTAAAAAAGACTTCACGATAGAGCCAGAAGATTTCAACTTTTACGAAAAAATAGGAGTTCCTCCGCCGACATGGTGCCCGCACTGCAGATTTATACGCAAAATGACCTTCATCAATGAGCGTTCTTTGTACAAGAGGACTTGCGGTAATTGCAATACACCGATAATATCCATGTACCATACTGATACACCTATCCCTGTTTGGTGTATTAAATGTTATTTAAGCGATGTTTGGGATGCTCGTGATTATGCAAAAACCTACGATTTTTCTAAAACTTTTTTTGAACAGTTCAAAGAACTAAAATACAGCACTCCGCATAGAACGCTTGATCAAAATGAAAGAAACGGCACAGGCTGCGAATATTCCAATATGTGCTACAGCAGCAAAGATATATACTTGTCCTTTGACACTATTCGTTCCGAACACATCAAATATTCCAGTCATGTCCTCGAAGATAATAAAAACTGCATTGATTCTTTCATTATAAAAGCCAATGAAAGGGGATATGAACTCGTATTGTCCAATCAAAACTATAATTCGTCTTTTTTAGTTGAAAGTAACCAATGTATTGATTCGCATTTTCTTTACGATTGTTCCAATTGTGTTAATTGTTGTTTGTCATCAAATCTTCGAAATAAAAGTTTCTATTTCAAGAACAAACAGCTGTCTAAAGAAGAATACAAAGATGCGGTTGCTGGGCTTTGGCTTGATACATATTCCGGACAATTAAGTGCTAAAACTCTTTTTGCAGACATAGTGAAAAAGGCCATTCACAGATATGCATATATCAAGAATTCAGTGAATGTAACCGGGGATTTTATTGAAAATTCAAAAAATGTCCGTAACTCTTATGGCTTATCAGACGCCGAGAACGTCAAATATGCGTTTTTTAGCGCGAATGTAATAAAAGATTCTTATGATTTTATATTTACCGGCAGAAGCGAAGAATGCTATGAATTCACGCTTGCCGGAAGGGGAGCTAACCGGGTGATATTATCTCTAAGTTGCGGAGGAGGCAGTAAAAATTTGTTTTATTGTGACAGTTGCCGGGGTTGCTCCGATTGTTTCGGATGTATTAGTTTAAGTAAAAAACAATATTGTATTTTAAATAAACAATATTCCAAAGAAGAATATTTTGAATTGGTTGAAAAAATAAAAATACATATGGATGATATGCCATACATAGATAAAAAAGGGCATAAATACCCTTTTGGCGAATGTTTTCCTACGAAGCTATCTCCATTCGCCTACAACGAAACCGCGGCATATGAAGAATACCCTCTTTCAAGAAATGATGTACTTTCCCTTGGTTATAGGTGGAAAGATGTTGAATCAAAAACATATATACCCACAATAAAAATAAACGAAATACCTGACATCATCAGCGATGTTCCTGATTCTATTTGCGATGAGATTATTGAATGCCCTAATCAGGGCAAAGTGGAAATGCAATGCACTTTGGCTTATAGGATTTTGCCCGATGAACTGGCTTTTTACAGGCAAATGAAACTGCCCATACCAAGATATTGCCCTAATTGCAGATATCACACCCGTTCAGTTTGGAAAAATCCTTTTCATTTTTATCAACGGCAATGCATGTGCGCATTTTCAAACCATAACCATAAGGGAAAATGTTTGAATGAATTTGAAACAATGTATGCCCCTGAAAGGCCAGAGGTGATTTATTGCAAGCAATGTTATCAACAAGAAGTATATTAAATTATGGAAAATAATAAACAAAAAATTTTAATAATTGGAAGCGGGGGACGGGAACATGCTATTGGGTGGAAGATTAAGCAGTCTCTAAATTGTGGGGACCTTTATTTTGCACCTGGAAATGGGGGTACTTCTAGTATTGGCACTAACATAGATATAAGAGCAACAGATATTAAAGCCCTTATTGAATTTGTAAAAAAAGAAAACATTGATTTGACGCTTGCTATACCGGATGATCCGCTGGCTCTTGGTATTGTGGATGAATTTCAAAAAGAAAACTTAAAAATTTTTGGACCGACAAAGAAAGCAGCTCAGCTTGAATCTTCAAAAGCTTTTGCCAAAAATTTTATGCAAAAACATAATTTACCGACGGCAAAATTTAAAGTTTTTACTGTTTTTAGTGAAGCTATTAAATATATTAATACGCAAAATCTGCCAATCGTAATTAAAGCAAGCGGACTTGCTTTAGGCAAAGGAGTGATTATTGCGCAGACTTTAGAAGAAGCGCAAAGGGCGCTAGAAGATATTCTGGTAAAAAAAGTTTTCGGCGAAGCGGGAAATGAAGTAGTAATTGAAGAATTTTTGATAGGTCCCGAGATTTCTATTCATGCTTTTTCAGACGGGAAAAATTATTCTATTTTCCCGGCATCGCAAGATCATAAAAAAATAGGAGAAGGGAACACGGGATTAAATACGGGAGGAATGGGTACAATCGCCCCGTTTCCTTTTATGACCGACAGAATTTTAAAAAATATAGAAAACACAATAGTTTCTCCGACCTTGTCTCAAATGGATATCGAAGGTAATACATTTTCCGGAGTACTTTACCCCGGTCTTATTTTGACCAAAAATGGCCCAAAAATTCTTGAATACAATACGCGTTTTGGCGATCCGGAAACACAGACTTATATGCGATTGCTTGATTCCGATTTATTGAATATCATTGATGCCTGTATTGATAAAAATTTAAGTCAACAAACGGTAAAATGGAAAACTATTTCCGCTTGTACGATAGTGCTTGCCTCGGGAGGATATCCGGAAAATTATGAAAAAGGGAAATTAATTTCAGGAATTAAAGAAGCGGAAAAAAATAATAATGTTATTGTTTTTCATGCAGGCACAATCGCAAAAGATGGCGCGCTTTTCACTAATGGCGGACGAGTGTTAGGAGTGAGCGCAACGGGAAGCGATTTAAAGAAAGCCTTAGCTACAGCTTACGAGGCCATATCAAAAATATCTTTTGAGGGTATGCAATACAGGAAAGACATAGGCAAGAAAGCTCTTTTATTAAAAAATTAAAGTGATATTATAAACTTATGAAAAAAGACGCGAAAGTTTTAATAATTATGGGTTCAGATTCTGATTTAGCAGTAATGTCCGAATCGGCTATGATTCTTGAAGAATTTGGAATATCCTATAAAATGACAGTCGTTTCAGCTCATAGATCACCATTACTTACCCATAAATATGCCACAAATGCCTTAAATCAAGGTATACAGGTCATTATTGCGGGTGCTGGAGGTTCGGCGCATTTAGCCGGAGTTATGGCTTCTTTTACCACATTACCAGTGATTGGTGTGCCAATAAAAGCAAAAAATTTAGATGGTCTTGATTCTCTTCTTTCAACAGTCCAAATGCCTCCCGGAGTGCCTGTGGCAACTGTCGGTATCAATGCTGCAAAAAATGCAGGGTTGCTTGCGATTCAAATTTTAGCTCTTTCTGATAAAATTCTTGAGAAAAAACTTATTGTTCATAAAAATAAAATGAGTGATGAAGTAAAAAAGAAAGGTGAAAAATTATTAAAAATCGGTTATAAAAAATATCTTGAGAAATAATTATGAGTGATTTATATTTCCAAGCAGGAGTAAATATTGATGCAGGAAATGAAGTAGTTCGTCAAATTAAAGCTGATGTTGCTAGTACACATACTAAAGAAGTTCTTACTGGTATTGGGGGTTTTGGTGGGTTATATGATGTTAGTGAAATTTTAAAAAAATATAAAAATCCTGTTCTTGTTCAAAGTATTGATGGTGTTGGTACAAAACTTTCTGTCGCGCGCATGATGAATAAATATGATACTGTCGGGGAAGATATTGTAAACCATTGCTGTGATGATTTACTTGCAATGGGGGCACGTTCTCTCACTTTTCTTGATTATGTAGCTCATGATAAATTAGATTCAAATGTTATGGAATCTATGGTATCTGGAATGTCAAAGGCTTGTAGAGAAAATAATATATCACTTATCGGTGGGGAAACAGCAGAGATGCCTGGCATATATATGAAAGGAGAACATGACATTGCTGGTTGCATCACAGGTATAGTGGAAAAAAATAAAATTATTACTGGAGAAAAAATAGAAGAAGGTGATATTATTTTAGGTTTTCCTTCAAGTGGATTACACACTAATGGTTTTTCTCTTGCACGAAAATTATTTTTTGAAAAATTCGGATATGATATAAACACAAAGATAGATGAATTAGGAGAAACAGTTGGAAAAGCATTACTAAAAATTCATGTGAATTATTCTTTGCCTGTATTAAATATGATTGATGATGATATAGATATTCATGGTATTGCTCATATAACTGGTGGAGGATTTATTGAAAATATTCCACGTGTATTACCTTTAAATTTTGATGCAGAAATACAAAAAAATACATGGCCAATGATTCCGATATTTCCATATATGCAAAAAATGGGAAATATAGAAGAACAAGACATGTATCGTACTTTTAATATGGGAATCGGCCTAATATTAATTGTTTCTAAAAAAGAGAAAATAAAGATAGAAAAAGTTTTATTAAAATATCAAAAATTTAAAATTTATGAAATTGGTAAAATTATTAAAGGTCATAAGAAAGTAATTTTAGTATAAACTTATGACCATAGAAAAAATAAAAGAACATATCAAGGATGTTTTAATAGAGACAAATTTTACCAATCTTGGTAATAAAAAGGTTGGTAAAGTCAGGGATATTTACATCCAGTCCGACTACATTACACTTATATCCACTGACAGACATTCTTCTTTTGATAGAAATATCGCTTTTATACCTTTTAAAGGTGAAGTTTTGAATCAAATCAGTTTGTTTTGGTTCAACCAGACTAAAGATATAATAGAAAACCACGTTTTAAGCACGCCCGACCCGAATGTAGTTGTTGCGAAAAAATGTAAACCGTTGCCAATTGAATGCGTGATGCGCGGATATATTACAGGCGTGACAGGAACTTCGCTTTGGACTCATTACAAAGATGGAAAACGCGATTTTGGTAATTTTATCTTACCGGACGGAATGAAAAAAAATCAAAAATTGGAAGAACCTGTTTTTACTCCCACCACGAAATCTGATGAACATGACAGACCTATAACTCCAGCTGAAATCGTGTCTGAAGGATTACTTTCACAAGAAATAACAAATGAAGTGGAAAGAATAGCAAAAGCATTATTTAAAAGGGGACAAGAAATAGCTCTATTACGCGGATTAATATTGGTAGATACAAAATATGAATTCGGGTTAGATAAAAATAATAAATTAATTCTGATAGATGAAATACATACTCCTGACTCTTCTAGATACTGGAAAGCGGAGACTTATGAAGAGCGTTTTAATAAAGGCGAGGAACCGGAATATTTTGATAAAGAATTCTTGCGAATATGGTTTAAAGAACATTGTGACCCATATAAAGACAAAGTATTGCCTGAAGCTCCAGTAGAACTTATTGCCGAACTTTCCCGCAGATACATTGAAATATATGAAATAATCACCGGCAAACCATTTGAACACGATTTTAGTACTACAACTTTAGAAAGAGTAACTAAAAATCTCTCTCCAATTTAATTAAGACACTTTTTTCTATATTTTTCTTTGAAGCGTCAAACCATTTTATTTGTTTATCGCGCTTGAACCAAGTCATTTGTCTTTTTGTGTATTTTATAGTTTCACTTATTACTTTTTCTTTTGTGGGGTTCCAATATTCAAAACCGAGTTCTTTTAATCTTTTTTCTGATACACCCAATTTTTTTAACTTTTTTATTTCATTTAATAATCCGTCTTTGAACATTTTTTCAACTCTTTTCTCTATTTTTTGTTTTAACTTTTCTTTCGGCAAAAAAAGTCCAATTTTAACAAATCTAAATAATGACACACTTTCTGACATGGCAGAATTTGTATCATATTGTAATTTAGGCACTTTGCCGATTGCTTTTGCTATTTCAATTGCTCTGATTAATCTGACTTTGTTATTTTGCTCATTTTTCTTTTTGATATTTTTTGCTCTTTCGGGATCTAGTTTTTGTAATTCATAAAATAATGCGACCGCATCTTTTTGTATTAGACTTTTACGCAATTTATTATTCGGTGGAACTTTTGGAAATACCGTATCTTTAGTTATGGCATCAATATAAAATCCAGTGCCTCCGCAAATAATCGGTATTTTACCTCTTTTTATAATTTCAGCCATGGCGTAGATAGCTTTTCTTTGATAGTCTACAACGGTAAATTTTTTCTTTGGGTCAGTCACATCAATCAAATGATGGGGAATATTTTTCATTTCTTTTTTGGATATTTTACCAGTACCGATATCAAGTCCCTTATAAACTTGTCTAGAATCAGCAGAAATAACCTCTCCACCGACTTTTTTAGCAATTTTAACTGCCAAAGCGCTCTTCCCAGTAGCCGTTGGCCCTAATATTACGATAACTTTAGGTTTTGGCATTTATTTCAGAATTTTAATATCTGCGCCGATGGAATTTAAGCGTTCGGAGATTTCTTCGTAACCGCGATTTATCATATACACATTGCGTAAAATCGAAGTACCGGGAGCGCCGAGCATAGAAATAAGTATTACCATTGATGGACGCAAAGCGGGAGGACAAACTACTTGAGCTGGTTTCAATGGAGTTCCGCCGGTAACATAAACTCGATGCGGGTCAGCGAGAGTAATATTTGCTCCCAAACGATTTAATTCAGTAAAATATATTGCTCGATTTTCATAAACCCAATCGTGAATCATTGTTTGGCCTTTTGCGCGAATAGCAATCGGTACAAAAAAAGGCAGATTATCTATATTGATTCCCGGATAAGGATTGGAATGAATTTTATCGGATAATGCTTTTAATTTGCTTGGAAAAATTTCTATATCAGCAAGTTTGGTGCGCTTGTTGTATGAATAATATCTTTTTAAGATTTTATATTTTAAATTCATTCTTTTTAATTTTTCGAGTTCCAAAGAAAGGAAGTCAATCGGACATCGGGTTATAGTAAGTCTTGAATCAGTGACAATGCAAGCTGAAATAAACATCATAGATTCAATCGGATCTTCACTGTTCCAGTATTCAACATTTTTATTTATCTCATCTATTCCATGAACTACTAGAGTAGAGGTGCCTATACCGTCTATTTTTACTCCTAAGACTTCAAGAAAGAAACATATTTCCTGAACCATATAATTTGCGCTGGCAAAAGACACAATTGTTTCACCCGGGATTAAAGCTGATGCAGTTAAAACATTTTCACAGGCTGTATCTCCGGATTCATACATTACAATATCTGCCGGTTTTAATTTTTGCGCGCTTATTTCATAATTTTGCGATGTAGTTTTTATTTTTATTCCAAGTTCCTCAAGCGCGTAAGTATGAGCGGCAATAGTGCGTCTTCCTAAAGTGCACCCTTGCGCGTGTGGCAAAGTAAAAGAAGAAAGCGTATGAATTAAAGGACCTATTAGCATCACAATAGAACGAGTTTTAACAGCCGATTCAATATTTATGTTTTCCAAATTAAATTTCTTTGGTGGAGTAATTATCACGGTATTTTGATCCTGCCATTTTATTGAAACACCAATGCTTTCTAAAATTTCTATCACCCGGTAAACTTCTTCTATCCGCGCAATGCCGTGCAGAGTGGTCGTTCCTTTATTGATAAGTGAAGCGCAGAGAAGTCCGACAGATCCGTTTTTAGAAAAATTTGTTTTTATTGTTCCGTTAAGTTTTTTTCCGCCATTAACTTGAAAATCAATGGAATCATTTATACAAACAACTTGATGTTCCAGAACCTCGCTTATCTTAGACAAGAGTTCTGTTGTAAAATTTTGTTCTCCTTTTTCCATACGGGGAACAGAGCTCTGGGAAGTATTGAGTTCTTTGGCAAATTCTTCTTGCGTCATTCCACGACGTTCACGAAGTTCTTTAATAAAATAACCAATCTTTTGCTGCTCAGTTTTCGTTCGTTTTTGCATATATCATATTGTATCTCATATATGATATAACGCAAATAGGTCTGTGAATAACTCCTATTTCTAATTGATTTATGTATAAAATTCAAGTATTATCTAAAAATGCCCAGGTGGCGGAATTGGTAGACGCGATAGACTCAAAATCTATTGATGGCAACATCATGAGAGTTCGATTCTCTCCCTGGGCACTTTAGTTTAAAATAATTTTTTGTGTTAAAATCAATTCATGTCTAACTTATATTCAAATTCAATTTTTTGGATTGACACTGAAAAAATTAAACCAAATCCACTTCAACCAAGACGAGATTTTGATGAAGCTCGCTTGCAAGATTTGGCTGATTCCATAAAACAATACGGAGTGCTTCAGCCTTTGATAGTTTCTCGTATGGAAGTAGGAAAAGAAGATGGCGGTCTTACCACAGAATATGAACTTATCGCAGGAGAACGCAGACTTCGCGCGGCTAAGCTAGCCGGAGTATCTCAAATACCGGTAATAATTCGCGAAGGAGATACTTCAATGATGAAACTTGAGCTTGCAATCATTGAAAATTTACAGAGAGAAGATTTGAATGTCGTTGACCGTGCTCGGGCTTTTTTTCAATTAGTAAACGAATTTAAGTTTACTCATAATGAAGTTGCCAAAAAAATGGGTAGAAGCAGGGAATACGTTTCAAATTCTTTGCGTATTTTATCTTTACCGGAAGAAATATTAAGCGCTTTATCAGAAGGTAAAATTACCGAAGGTCATACGCGACCATTATTAATGCTTGTAGACCATCCTGAAGAGCAAACCGTTCTATTTAAAGAAATTTTATATAAAAAAATAACCGTACGTGAGGCAGAAAGATTAGCCAGAAAGATAGCTTATGATCGTGTGCGCAAAAAAGAATTCATACCTGATCCGGAAATAATAGAACTTGAAGGGGAGTTTCAAGATAAGCTAGGCACTCGTGTTCACATAGACAGAAAAGAATTAGGAGGACAGATTAAGATAGATTTTTTTTCCACTGAGGACTTACGAGCGATTTTAGATTTGATAAATAAATCAACGAGTGGAAAAAAACCGGAAGAAATGCTTGAAAATTATATTACTAAAAATACTGTTACTCCGGAAAATTCAGAAAATACACCAATTGATGATAGAACAAAAGAAGAAAAAAAAGAAGATGATGCCGAATTATACAATATTTCCAATTTTAGTGTTTAAAAACAGTCTTTTGTCTAGTTACGCCCAAAGGATTTAAGTTTGGAAAGTAAACTATTTTTTTCTAAATAAGACCTTATATTCTTTTTTGCAACATTTGTTTTTGAATATTCTAGCCATTTACTGGAAGGATGTGAGTCTTTTTTAGTTATTATTTCCACAATATCTCCATTTTTTAATTTTGAAAGAATTGGAGCTATTTTGCTGTTTACTTTTGCTCCAAAAATATGATCTCCAATATCCGAATGTATGGAATAAGCAAAATCTATCGGGCTGGAATCTTCCGGCAAATCAATAACATCGCCTTTGGGGGTAAAAATAAAAATGCGATTATTAAAGAAATCAGTCTTTAAATGTTCTAAATATTTTTGAGGTTCATCCAATTCGTAATTAAAATTTTTTAATTCTTCAATCCATTTAAATTTTGATTTATCATCTTCAGCTTTCTTATTACCATTCTCTTTATAAGCAAAATGCGCAGTGATACCATAAGCAGCTTCTGCATGCATTTCTTTTGTTCTTATTTGAATTTCCGCAATTCCGCCTAGACCGGTGAAAATAGTTGTATGAATAGAACGATAACCATTTGGTTTGGGTACGGCAATATAATCTTTAATTCTGCCAGGCAATGGATTCCAGACAGAATGCACTAACCCTAAAACTCTATAACAATCTTCCACAGTATTAACAACAACACGCAATGCGATTATGTCATATATTTTCTCAATATCCATGTCGCGCTTAACAAGCTTTCTCCATAAACTATATTTATGTTTCATTCGGTAATTAATTTCAACTACTTTAATTTTGTTTTTACTTAATTCTCTTTCAAGTTCATTTTGTACTTCTGATAAGTTTTTTTGATATAAATCTTTTTTCTCTTTTATTATTTCTTCTATTTGCGCGAATTCTTTAGGATATGCGTAAGGAAAAGCAGCATCTTCTATTTCGCCTTTGAGTTTTCCCATTCCGAGACGATTAGCAAGAGGAGCATAAACTTCTATTGATTCCATTGCTATTCTATTTCTTTTATCTTCTCGCACATATTGAAGGGTACGTAAGTTATGCAGTCTGTCGGCGAATTTTATAATAACGACACGTAAATCATTAGTCATTGCTACAAAAAATTTTCTTAAACTTTCAACATGCCGTTCATGTCCGTGATATTTTAAAGTTCCCAGTTTTGTCACGCCATTTACCAAAAAAATAATATTTTCTCCGAATTCCTTCTTTACTTCTTCCTCCTTTATTTTTGTATCTTCCAGCACATCGTGAAGGAGTCCTGCAGCGATGGTTTGTGCGTCCATCCCAAGTTGAGCAAGAATTTTCGCAGTTTCAAAAGGATGGACAAAATAGGGTTCTCCACTTAACCTTTTTTGTCCTTCGTGCACGTGTTCTGCAAATTCATAAGCTTTTTTTATGAGTTCCTCTTCTTGTTTATTTACACCTCCAGCCATGAGGTCAGTTATTTCTTTTACATTTGCCATAATACTATTATAGCACTATTATTATTTTTCTATTTTTAATATTTTATGAGGGTTGTGATTCAGACAAGATTTATTACTGCATCTTTCTCCTATGGTTTTTGTCCCTTCCATCATTAAAGAATTGCATTTAGGGCATATTTTTCCGGTAGGTTTTGCTTTTATGGCGTATTTACAATCAGGATAATTCGAACAAGAATAAAATATCCCAAATCTTCCGCGTCGTTCTGAAATATCACCTTTTTTGCATAAAGGACAAATAATGCCTGTTCTTTTTCTGGCTTCTTCTGCCTCATCTTTTTTAATAAATTTACATTTTGGATAGCGTGAACAAGAAATAAAAGTACCGGTTCCATCGCGCCTTTCGCGTATGATGAGTTTTCCGCCCATATCTTTATGTTTACGAGTAGATTTTTTTTCCCCGCCTGCATCGCTTTGCGAAGCATTGCGGGCAGGTCCGCATTCTGGACACATTTCTCCTGTTTCTTTTGGACCTTCTAACTCTGTGCCATCCAGTTTGAGAGCTCCGGTACAATCCGGATATCTGGCACAAGAATAAAACTTGCCTCCGCGAGAAAGTTTGATAATCATCTTATCGTCACATTTCGGACATTTTATATTTTCCGGCGCGTCACCCAAATTTGTCGCTTTTTCTAATTTTTCTTTTGCTTTTACATCTTTTGAAAACGGTCCATAAAAATCTTTAAGCGTTTTTTCGTATTCGCGTTCACCTCGAGAAATTTCATCCAGTTCATCCTCCATTTCCGCAGTAAAGCTATCGGAGATATAACTCATAAAGTATTTTTCCAAGAAATCGGACACAACTTCACCGACATCGGTAGGGAAGAGAGTTTTATTTTCTTTTCTGACATATTCTCTGTCTTCTAAAGTTTTTATTATGGAAGCATAGGTGGATGGTCTGCCAATATCTCTTGCTTCAAGTTCCTTTATCAATCCTGCCTCGCTATACCTGTTTGGCGGCTCGGTAAATTTTTCTTCTTTTATAAGGTTAAGTAATTTTAATTTTTCTCCGGCTTTTACTTCTGGTAATTCTATATCTTCTCCGACACTATCTTTATCAACTTCCAACCAACCGGTAAAAAGAACTCGTGAACCGGTAGCGGTAAAATCCGGAAATTTGAAAGCTACGGAGGAATTGCCTCCGCTTGCAAGCGGAGGCAATTCCTCCGTAGTAATATTAGCTAAAATTTTTGTTTTTAATAATCTTGCGTCAGCCATTTGCGAAGAGACGGCGCGTTCCCAAATTAATTTATAAAGTTTTTTTTGTTCATCGGTGCCAGCTCCAAAATTTTCTACGTGAGTTGGACGAATTGCTTCATGCGCTTCTTGAGCATTTTTTGATTTAGTTTTATAAATCCTAGATTGCGCATATTTATTTCCATATTTTTTCTCTATAAAAGAGACAATTTGCGATTGCGCAACTGCAGATAAATTTGTACTGTCTGTTCGCATATATGTAATGTATCCAGCCTCATAAAGTTTTTGCGCTATTTGCATTGTCCTGGAAGGGGAATACCCGAGCCGTGAACTTGCGGTTTGTTGCAATGTGGAAGTTGTAAAAGGCGCTCGAGGGGCTCGTTTTTGTTCTGATTCTTTTACATCATTTACCAGCCAATTTCCTTTTTTGCCTTCTTCGACTATTTTTTCAACCAATTTTTCATCTTTCGGTTCTTCCGCACAGTAAAGCGTAAGATGGCTTCCCAAGGTCGAACCTTGGACTCCCTTAAGGTTCGACCTTTTTCCGCCAGCTGTTTCAAAAAGACCTAATATTTTCCAATATTTTTCCGGAATAAAAGCGCGAATTTCACGTTCGCGTTCCATTATTATGCGAAGCGCAGGAGATTGCACTCTCCCTGCGGAAAGCCCATAACGCACTTTTTTCCAGATAAGCCCGGAAAGATCATAGCCAACAAGTCTATCTAAAACTCTTCTTGCTTCTTGTGCCTTTCTTAACGCCGTATCAATATCCCGCGGATTTTTCAATGCCTCTTCAATTGCTTCTTTGGTTATTTCATGGAAAACTATGCGTTTGATAACTGCTTTTATTTTTCTGTCTTTATTTAACAACTCTTCAATATGCCAAGCTATCGCTTCTCCTTCGCGGTCAGGATCTGTCGCTAAAATTATTTCAGTTGCTTTTTCTCCCAAAGATTGAAGTTCATGGACAATTTTTTCCTTACCTTTGGAAATTTCATAATGTGGTATGAATCCGCCTTCTATATCTATAGCTTCTTTGTTTGATTTGGGCAAATCGCGAATATGTCCGACTGATGCGCGCACAGTATAAGCGCCTTCAAGATATTTCTCGATAGTCTTTGCTTTTGACGGTGATTCAACAATTAATAATTTCATTAAATACAAGTATTACACGAAATACTTTTTTTTTGCAAATTTATGCATTAAAAAATAAATTAAGCTAATTTAATTTCTCCCATCTCTTCTTTTATCAATTCTTTTATTTCCAATATAGAAAGTATCGCATTGGCATTAGGAATTGGCATTTTCATCGCGCGAATTAAATCATCTCGGGGAATTGGTTCGCGAAGAATTTTTATAACCATTTTTTCTTCAGATGATAAGTCTTCAAAAAGTTTTGCTTGTATATTTTCGTCCTTCTTTCTTTCAAACCCTAAGGCTTCCAATACGTCTTCTGCGCAGGTTACGGGTGTTGCGCCTTGGCGGATTAATTTATTCGTGCCTTTTGAATTTGATGAAAAAATTGAACCGGGTACGGCAAGCACATCTCTGTTGTATTCCGTAGCCAGTCGTGCAGTGATGAGTGTGCCGGACTTTTCTTCTGCTTCTATTATCAGCACAGATTTGGAAATACCGGCCATCAGGCGGTTGCGCATGGGAAAACTCCATTGAGTCGCTTTAAAATCCGGTTCAAATTCTGAAATTAAGCATCCTCCACTTTCTACAACTTCTTTCATCAATCTGACGTTTGTTTTAGGATATATAGCTTCGTCGGAAAGTCCTGATCCTGGAAAAACTATAGTCTTGAGTCCTGTTTGCATCGCTTTTTTATGCGCTATGGTATCTATACCCATAGCAAAACCGGAAATTATAACTATCGGATATCCTTTTAAACCGGCAATTATTTTTTCACAAGATTCGCGTCCATATGAAGTAAACTTGCGTGAGCCAACTACGCATAAATAAATTAAATCTTCCCCGGGTAGTTCACCTATTATCCAAAGATCTTCCGGAGGTTGGGGAATTTCCAGAAGAGCCTTAGGAAATTCTTTTTTTGGTAGTTTTCTGATTTGCATAAAAATTAATTAAGAAAATTTCAAAAAATTTTTGAGCCTTCGCCCTCGGAGACCGTGAGGACAGGGAACCCACGACTCTTAAAATCTTTTAAATTTCCTTAATTTTTTCTTGCTTTTCATTATAACAGTAATAATATATAATAAACATATGCTAGATATAAAATTCATCCGTGAAAACAAGCAAATAGTGCAGGAGGGAGCAAAAAAGAAGTTCATTGATATTGATATCGGAAAACTTATTGCATTGGATGACGAACGCTTAAAACAACTCAAAGAGGTAGAAGATCTAAGAAGTGAAGTAAATAGAGTCTCAAATGACATTTCTCGTAATCAAGATATGGCGCTTAAAACACAGTTGATTGAAGAAATGCGAACAGTCAAAGAAGATATTAAGCAAAAAGAAGAAAAATTGAGAGCAACAATGGAAGAGTGGCATAAAATTATGTTGCAAGTTCCAAATGTTCCGGATATTTCTGTCCCTAACGGAAAGAGCGAAGAAGAAAATATTGAAGTTAGGGCTTGGGGTGAAAAACCCGTATTTGATTTTACTCCCAAAGATCACGTGGCTATTTTAGAAAATCTTGATTTGGCCGATTTTGAACGAGGCACAAAGGTTTCCGGTTTTCGCGGATATTTTATGAAAAATGACGGGGCGTTGTTGTTCTTTGCTCTTTGGCAATATTTTTTAGATTATTTTGTGAGTCAAGGATACACTCCAATGATTGTGCCATCGCTTGTAAGAAAAGAAGCGTTAATAGGTACAGGATATTTACCGCAAGGCAAGGATGATCTGTATAAAACGCAAGATGAAGAATATTTAGCTGGCACCGCGGAAGTTGCAATGATGTCTTATTTTTCCGGAGAAGTTTTATCCAAAAAACTGCTTCCAATGAAATTTATCGCTTTCTCGCCTTGTTTCAGACGTGAAGCGGGAAGTCATGGAAAGGACGTAAAAGGAATCATCAGAGTTCATGAATTTTTTAAACTGGAACAAGTCTTACTGTGTGAAGCCAGTCATGAAGAATCTGTTAAATTACATGAAGAAATAACCAATCATACTGAACATTTAATGCAAGAATTAAAAATTCCATACCGTGTTGTCGCTAATTGCGGAGGAGATATTGGTCTAGGTCAAGTAAAAAAATATGATTTGGAAACTTGGATGCCGTCTCAAAATAAATATCGCGAGACCCATTCATCGTCTTATTTTCATGATTTTCAAACTCGTAGACTTAATATTAAATATAAAGATGAGGATGGGAAATCAAAATACGCTCATTCTCTGAATAATACAGCCTGCGCTACTTCTAGATTACCGGTAGCTATCTTAGAGAACTATCAGCAAGCCGACGGTACCGTAAAAATTCCGGAAGTTTTAAAGAAATATATGGGAAATAGGGAGTTTATAAAGTAGAAAGTTCATAAAGTTTCAAAGTAAACAGAATGAAAAAAAGTGTTTTAAATTCTCCACGCCTTTTAGAGTTAAAAAAGAAAAAACGTAAACTTTTAGCAAGAAAAATGTTTTTTCTGTCTTTTTTGCTTGTTTTGATTTTAATTGGCTTATCTTTCCTTTCGAAATGGGAAAAAATAAACATAAACGATATTCAAATTTTAGGCAATAAAGTAGTGGAAACAAAAATGATTGAAGAAATTGTGAAAGAAAAAATTGCCGGTTATTATTTTTGGTTTTTCCCAAAAACAAATTTTTTACTCTATCCAAAGGCAGAAATAAAAAAAGAATTAGCTGATAAATTTAAAAGACTTAAAAATATCTCCATTAACGTTAAGAATCTACAAACGGTAGAGATTTCTATAGTTGAGAGAATAGCGTTATACACATATTGTGGTACTACACCACCAGAATTAAATAATTTAGAAACTCAAAAATGCCATTTTTTAGATCAAGATGGTTATATTTTTGATGAAGCTCCTTATTTCTCGGGAGAGGTTTATCTAAAATTTTATGGCCTCGCCCGTAAGGCTACGGCCGAGGGAACAACCAATATGAATGAAGAAAACCCGACTAGCTCATATTATTTTCAGCCAAACTTCGGGAAATTGATTTCATTTAAAGATACAGTCGAGAAAATTGGGATAAAACCGGTGGCATTTTATGTAGAAAATAGTGGAGATATTAAGATGTTTCTTTCTTCTTCAGCATCACAAATGGGACCAGAAATAATTTTTAAAACAGATTCTGATTTTGCACAAGTAGCAGAAAATTTACAAACAATTCTTTCGACTGAACCTTTTCAATCAGATTTTAAAAATAAATACTCTTCACTCTTATCCATTGACCTTCGCTTCGGCAATAAGGTATATTACAAATTCAAGTAGGGTTTATCAACATAAAAATTGACGAAATTAATTTAAAAATTTATAATATAAACACTATGGAAAATAATAATTTAAACGAAGTAAGTGCACAACAATTGAATCCTATATCACAACCTGATTTAAGTAATTTAAAGAAAAAAATTTATTCCAAAATAATAATTTTATCTATACTGACTATAGTTATAAAATTTCTACCTAATATTATAATTTTTTTATTTCCTGCTCCTGATGTAACTGGTATGGACTTATTAGGAGGTGTTGTATTAGTTAGTTATGTAATGATAGTAGGATTTATATCTTTAACTGCAAGTATCATTATATCTATTATAGATATAACTTTTACAATAAAATCTCTAAGAAAAAAATATACTAAATTTGTATTAATTCCTGGAATATTAGGATTGTACATTATACTTTCTATTACTCTATCTTATTTAGTTCCATCAATAGGAATGTATTTACAAGATCCATCTAGAGCAATATCTATTAATAATAAAATAGATTCATATGTTAATAATTATCAACAATTTATTAAAAATACTGAGGGTAAACAATTTATAGTTACTAATTTACAAGGTGGAGATTATTTTGTTTTAGAATTAGATAATGGAATGAAAGTTTATGTTTATACTGGTAAATATGATGGTAATAAAAATATATTGATAAGGAATTTTTATGAACAAAACATAACAAAAGAAGAAAAAATAACCTTAACCCCTTTTACCTTAGGAGAGTACAGAGATATTATGTCAAATAATTATATAGAAACTAGTACCCCAGAGAGTCCAATTTTTGTTGTAAAAAGTATAAATATTAAAAATGTAGAAATTAATTCTGATTATTTTAAAAAAGGAGGAATGGTAGATGTAAATAGGTATTCAAAATTACTTACTTATATTCAAGATTATTATAAAATTTATGGTTTGTATCCTGAAGCTCTTCCTTATTGGGTATATAGTATGACTGATGTATATGTAACTAATGCAACTGGATATAGTGAGGGAACCGTAAATTATTTTGGTCTTAGTTCGTTTGATAAAGATGTTTATAAGTATTATGTTGATAATTCATTAAAAGAATTTTTATTTATAATTAATTCCAAAATAGACAGATCACAAATTAAAACTGGTTATCTTTTTCAAACTGATTTTTTTGTTGGCAATAAATTAAATCAAAATTGTAGCGAGAAAATGTTTTGTTTAGATGAAAACTCCTTAAAAACTTTTAAAAGCAACGAGTCTACTGAGCACTTGATTAAAAAAACCACACACTAATATCCCTTTTAATATCATAAATAATTTTTGGAAAAAACTGAAGAAACCATTTTTCTGCCTTGCGCCGATGTCGGATGTCACCGATATCGCTTTTCGTTACATATTGGCAAAATATGGCAAGAATAGAGAAAATAAAAATAGTATTGTTTTCTGGACAGAATTTGTATCAGCCGATGGTTTATGTAATAAACTTGCTAAAAAAAAATTAGCTTATCTATTAAAATTTTCGGAAAGTGAAAGACCAATTGTGGCTCAAGTTTTCGGCGCCAATCCTGAAAATATGAAAAAAGCTTGTCAATATATTGCCAGTCTTGGTTTTGATGGAATAGATATAAATATGGGCTGTCCGGATAAGTCAGTGGTAAGCCAAGGGGCTGGAGCAGGATTGATAAAAACCCCACTACTTGCAAGAAAAATTATACAGGCAGCTCATGCAGGAATAGTGTCTGCCGGAGGGAATATTCCAGTATCAGTTAAAACAAGAATTGGTTTTAATAAAGAAGAAATAGATACTTGGATAGGAGAACTAATAAAAGAAGATATTTCTGCTTTAACGATTCACTTACGTACTTCTAAAGAATTATCGCTCGTTCCGGCAAATTGGGATTACATTAAAAAAATAAAGGAACTTATAAAAAAAAGCGGGAAAGAAATACTACTCATTGGCAACGGTGATGTCGTAGATATTAACGACGCCAGGAAGAAGTGTGAAAAATATGGTTGTGATGGAGTGATGATAGGTCGTGGAGTTTTTGGCAATCCTTGGTTTTTTAATAAAGGGCATCCCTTAAAAAATTCTCCAAGGGATGCCCTTGAAGTTTTGATAGAACACACACAAATTTTTGATAAAGAACTTTTAGTGCCTAAACATAAGAATTTTTCTGTTATGAAAAAACATTTCAAAGCGTATGTGAATGGTTTTGATGGCGCTAAAGAATTACGCATGAAATTAATGGAAACAGAAAATTCTAAAGAAGTGGAGAAAATAATAAATAATTTTCTCAATAAAAATAAGAAAAATTCGAAAAATTTCTGAACCTTCGCCCTCGGAGACCGTGAGGACAGGGAACCCACGACTCTTAAAATTTTTGAATTTCTTCTTATTTTTTTTAAAACTCGTTGCAGGCGTACTTTTTAGAATGCCTTGCGCAGGAGTTTAGAAAATAAAAGAGGTATTCCGATTATTATTTTCTTGAATGACGAGCAGTTCGCTGGCGAAGCTTCGCCAGATAGATTGCATTATAAAAAGTATGCCAAGTAAAGAGGTTTAAATTTTTGAATTTCTTCTTATTTTAAGTTATAATAAATTTTATGCATGATTTGGCATTATATAGAAAATACAGGCCTAAAAGCTTCAGGGAAGTCATAGGACAGGACCATATTGTGAAGGTCCTAGAAAGCTCGGTAGAGACAAATAAAGTCTCGCATGCTTATCTTTTTGTCGGTTCACGCGGTACAGGCAAGACTTCTGTCGCTCGAATTTTTGCCAAAGATATAGGAGTTTCGGAAAATGACCTTTATGAAATAGATGCCGCTTCTAATAGGGGAATTGAGGACATTAGAACGCTTCGCGATGGCGCGCGAGTTCTGCCTTTTGATTCAAAATACAAGGTTTATATCATAGATGAGGTGCATATGCTCTCTAAAGACGCTTGGGGCGCGTTATTGAAGACTCTGGAAGAGCCGCCAAAGCACGTTATTTTTATTTTAGCCACGACAGAAATTCATAAAGTTCCGGAAACAATCATATCTCGCTGTCAGGTTTTTACTTTTAGAAAAGCTTCCGACATAGCTTCTAAAAATATGATTTTGGAAGTTTCAAAAAAAGAAGGTTTTGAATTGGATAGTGGTACAGCTGAATTGATAGCTATTTTGGGTGATGGGTCATTTCGTGATGCCTTAGGTACTCTGCAAAAAGTTTTGAATTTTTCTAAAACTAAGAAAGTAAAGAGAGAAGATGTAGAAAAAATAACCGGTGCGCCGAAAACAGTTTTGGTTAATGACTTTATTTCCGCAATTGCCGAGAAAAATTTAGAAAATGGAATCTTAACCATCAGAAAGGCTGCAGCCGAAAATCTGGATATGAAACTTTATTCCAAACTTATTATAGAAAAGTTTCGTATGGCTGTAATTTTAAAATATGCTCCGAAATTGGAAAAAGAAATGACAGGGGATTTGGGAGGAGAAGATTTGGAGTTCTTAAAAGGTTTGGTAAAGGCCGATAAGGAAGGTCTGCTTCGCTCAACTGCTCTTTCGATTCTGCTTGAAGCTTATAGCGACATTGACCGCGCATTCGTTTCCGAACTTCCGCTCGAGCTTGCGTTAGTAAAGATTTTGAGTAAAGAATAAAAACTCTTTGTTTTATTCTAAGAGTAAAAATTCAAAATGATCTGTAATTAACTGACCATTTGTATACTTTAAAAGTTCTTCAAGTGGGACATTAGGGTGATCATATCGAATTTCATTTGGAACACGAAAAGCTATCTGTTCCCATAAAACATCACTCATGTGTTTCTTACTTTTTACATCAAAACCAGGAAATTCATATTTTGGGTTATCAACATACTCAAAGTAAAACCTGCCTTGCAGGTTTCTTTCAAAAAGCGCCACTGAGGTTTTTTCACCGTTCTTATAAATTATTTGATAACGAATAGGGTTCATTACTTATATAGTTTATCTATTTTTAATAATTGTTGTTTTAATAAATCTAATCTAATAATAGCATAATGGCACACAATTAACAGTTCTTTTTCTTCTGAACGAAAATTAAGGTTTTGTGGTATATTTTTAAAAATTGTAGTTTTTAAAAGACCTGTTTTTACTATATCAAGTCTTTTGAAAATTCTTTTTGCTATACCGGATCCTTTTAATTCCGGAATTGAATAAAGAGCTTCTAAAACTTCATATAAATCATATTTACCACCATTTTGTTTCTTAAACATTGACTCGGGTTTTTTAATGAAACGTTGTATTAATAAATCTCGTTGAAACTGAGGAGCATACTCATCTATTTTCCATAAAAGACTTACACCGTTATCAAAAGCTGGTGCAAGTCGTATAAATTCAGAGTTATCAGCCTTTTCCAATATTCCCCAATTATTATAATGTCTATCAGTTCCTCCAATTAAAGCATCAAAAACAAGAAGTTCAAAAAATTGTTCCCATACTACCGTTGCCGTCGGATTTTTAGTTACGTAATTTCTTAATGCTTTTACTACCAAATTTAATGTATAAGCATTTCTTCTTTCAGACAAAGATCTTATTTTAGTAAAATTTTTATCAACAAGACCAATTAAATCTCCTCCATGAATTAAATTCTCTTTAAATTGATTTCTTTTCGTGTATCTCTCACGCCTAACATCTAACTGAACCAATACGCCCAGGGGATGAGGAAACATTTTAAGCTCAGGTAATATACAGAACCAAGTTTTTTGAACAGGAAAGCCAAAAACCCTACCTATTGTTGAAGCACAAACTTCAGAACGTAGTTCTCCAATATCTTTACTAAATGTTTTGGCCATAAAATACACTTTCCCCCATTTAGTTTGTTTCAGTAGAATTTTTTCTCGTGTGCCATATCCAACACCAAGCATTTTCCTACGTGGCCACTTTTTTACATCAATAATTTGTTTTAATTTCATAATAGCAAATACCAGCTGGGAGGCTTGGAATCGAACCAAGATTCACGGCTTCAAAGGCCGCTGTCCTACCGTTAGACGATCTCCCAATATTGTATTCTCAACAGGTTAAAGCCGATGGACGACTCTCTCAATATTTAATACACATATATAAAATACACCAAAAAAGACAAAAAAACAACGTATTTATAACCTATGATATAATTGAATTATGGAAATCCAAAGACCAAAATCTAAGCAACCGATACCGGAAAAAGCAAAAAGAGTTTTTAAGGGCATTCTTTTTGACGTATATCAATGGGAACAAGAATTATTTGATGGTACTAGAACTATTTTTGAAAAACTAAAAAGGCCTGATACTGTTGTTGTTTTTCCCGTACTTCCTGATGGAAGAATAATTTTAACAGAACAAGAACAACCGGGTAAAGAACCATTTATAAGCACAGCTAGCGGAAGAGTTGATGAAGGTGAAGAAATTCTTACGGCGGCAAAAAGAGAATTACTGGAAGAAACTGGATATGAAGCTGATAAACTTATTTTATGGGATGCACGACATCCGTCTGGTAAAATTGATTATGTCGTTTTTACATTTATAGCCAAAGGACTAAAAAAGGTTGCTGATCTTAAATTGGATGCAGGAGAAAAAATAGTCCTTAAACCAGTGACTTTTGATGAATTTATAGAATTTAGTGCCAATAATAAATTTGGTGAAAACGAAACAGTCTTAAAATTATTAGAAGCGAGATTAGACCCAAAGAAAAAAGAAGAACTGCGTAAATTATTTAGTCCAAAATATTAATTTTGTTATTATGCACGACTCAAATAATATCCTCGAATTTGGAATTAAGAGAGATAATGAAGAGCGAAGGGATGGCGGGTGTGCAGTTGTTTTTGACCCGCAGAGTCAGAAATATGCGGTGTATAGAAACTTAAAAAATGGAATGTTGGGACTCTATGGCGGAGGATTTGATGATGGAGAAGATGAAGAAAAGGGAGTATTGAGAGAATTGATTGAAGAAAGCGGGTTATATAATTTTTTGTATATTGAGAAAATAGAAAAAGTATTAACACATTATTTTAATTTTAATAAAAGTAAAAATAGAGTAGCTTTAGCCACATGTTTTTTAGTTATATTAAAAAGCACAAAATTAAAACCAACCAAATTTGAGAAGCACGAAGAATTTGAATTAGAGTGGGTAAATCCCGAAGAATTATTTTCTATTTGGGAATCCCATAGTGAAAATAAAAATTATGATCATTGGATTTATTTTTTAAGAAAAAGCGTAAATCGCGCTATTGAACTCGGATATGACAAAACAAGTCAAAAAATATAATAAAGTTTTAATTAAAATAGTCATTAATTGACTTTTGATGTTAAATATTCTATAATACCAAAAAACAAACCTGTTCTTATCACAAACAATATAGAAAGGAATTAACTTTGAAAACAACATTGCTCTTTCTTCGACACGGGAAAACCTTATATACTAACAAATTTCCCGACCTTACAGATGAAGGAAAAAAAGAAGCAGGTAGGGCAGCTGAAGAAGTTCGCGAGGTTGCTTGTTCCAAAAACATACGAATAATCAGTTCTCCGGCAGAAAGAGCTCGCGGAACAGCACACATTATCGCTGGGAGGTTGGAATATCGCGGGGGGATTGAAGAGCAAGCAGCGATACGCTGTATGGATTCACTTGATGAAACTGCAGCAAAATCTCTCTGGTCAAGTTTTCCGTCGGCTCGCGCTGTTGATCATGCATATGTAAATGATCCACAGTTTGAGTTAGGTAAAATTGTGGAAAAACGCTCTGTGATTCAATTTCGTTTTTTCGCGTATCTTTCAAAACTCTTTGAAGACTTCCTAGCTGGAAAACTTCCAGATGTGGTGATTATTGTCTCTCATTATGAGGTTTTATGGAATCTAACGACGGTGTTTGATTTCAAAGAACCTTTAATTCATGGAGAGGTAATCAAGCTAGAGCTCACTCTTTTTGACGGAAAAGGAAATGTTGTGGAAGTTAATGGAGTATTCAGGAAGCACAATGTACTTTTCTATTGTGAACTTCCCGAAAAACTCTTCGCAAAACAATTTAGTAATTAATTTAATTAACAAATTTTTCGTGTTCAACCAGGGCTCTGTCAATGACAGAGCCCTTTATCTTTATTTTTAGTATTTATTTTATGTTATAATGTAATTATGACTTTTAAAAAAGCTGGAATTGTTTTGTTTTTAATATTTTCCATATTGCCAATACAAAAAATATTTGCGCAAAGTTCTAATACTGGTTTTATACCGGCAAATATTTGGTATTCAAAAGACCCGTTTGAGGAAGGGGATAAGGTTAAAATCTATACGCTTATTTTCAATCCCGATACAAAAGAATTGTCGGGTACGGTAAACTTTTTTGATAAAACAATTTTATTAGGTAAAAAAGATTTTACTGTTGCTGTAAATGCAACAAAGGCCATATCCACTGACTGGACTGTAACCGTGGGAGATCATAGTATTTTCGGCGAGATTGAAAATGCTAAATTTTTATTATCAAATGGAACTTACGAAGCAGTATCTCTTACTCAAAACCAAACAGAGAAAAGTTCGCGCACCGTTTCTAAAAAAATAATTTCAGTACCAATAGATACAACTTCTAAAATAAAAGATGCAATATCTTCATCCATATCGGACGTAACAAAAATAATAGAAGAAAAAACACCGGATTTTATATTAAAACCGATGGTTTTAGGCGCTAGCACAGTTGAAAATTTTCGCCAAGATGTCAGTACTGCTTCAAAAAACAAAAAGGAGAAAGTAAAAAATGAGATAAAAATTCTAGAAAATGCCAAAGTTGCGCTGGATTCGAAAACAGCAACAAATACGTTATTAAAACCATTTAAGTATATGGAATTATTTTTCCTTTCTATTTTTTCATTTATTCTCAATAATAAAATTTTATTTTATGGAATTTCAGCTATTATTGTTTTCTTTATTTTGCGTTATATTTGGAAAAAAATCTTTTAAAACATAATTTGTGTTTTAAATTTAAGCGTGTAAAATAGGGTTATGGTACTCCGAATTTTAGCTTCTTTGGTGCTATTGTTATCAATACTCTATATGCCTTTTTGGCTATCCATAATATTAGCATTAGCAGCAATGGTCTATTTCTCTTTTTTTTGGGAAAGTATTATTTTGTTTTTTCTTTCAGATTTGCTTTATGGAACAAGCGAGATTAGATTTTTAAATATATTTTTTGTTTCTACCATCATTTCTTTTTTATTTTTGATAATAATAGAATTGTTAAAAAAGAAAATAAGAATTTCAAAATAAACAATAAAATGATAAGAAATATATTATCAAAACAAAAAATCAAAAATACCAACCCTTTCGTAGAACCTGACGAAATTTTTCTTGATTCTAAAAATTTACAGAATTTTAATCGTCAACAATTTGAAGGTAGAATAGAAAAACCAATTTCTAAAAAAACTATTTTTTTTGTCGGCATCTTCTTCCTATTGTTTTTAGGAGTATTTTTTACCAGACTTGGATATCTTCAAATACAAAAAGGAGAAGCATATTTAGACAGAAGTAAAAATAATGTTTTAGAAAAACAAATTATTTTTAGCGATAGAGGAATTATTTATGATAGAAATAAAATAGAACTTGCTTGGAATAAAAAAGGGATAGATCTGCCTACCACGATTCGTGCATATTTGTCACCTGGATTTTCACATCTTCTAGGTTATGTAAGTTATCCAATGCAAGACAAATCGGGAAATTATTGGCAAAGCGAATTTATAGGTAAAGACGGACTTGAAAAACAATATAATTTACAATTAAAAGGTGAAAATGGCTCAAAAATAGTAGAAATAGACGCACATAAAGTAATTCATTCAGAAAATATTGTAAATGCACCCTTGCGCGGCACTGATATAATAACGACTATTGATTCAGTTATTCAAACAGAGTTATATACTCTAATTAAAAATTTGTCACAAAGTAATTCTTTTTCAGGCGGAGCAGGTATATTAATTAATATTGAAAATGGAGAAATATTAACTTCAGTTAGTTTTCCGGAGTATGATTCTGAAATCCTTTCACTAGGTAAAGATACAAAAAAGATTGAAAGTTATTTAAATGATAAAAGAAAAATTTTTCTAGATAGAACTATATCCGGTTTATATACACCAGGTTCTATTGTAAAGCCATTTCTTGCTATTGGAGCATTAGTAGAAAATGTAATTGATCCATATAAAAAAATATTATCTACAGGTTCCATTTCAATTCCCAATCCATATTTTCCGGATCTAAAAACCGTTTTTAAAGACTGGAAAGCGCATGGTTGGGTAGATATGCGACAAGCACTAGCCGTATCAAGTGACGTTTATTTTTATGAAATTGGAGGGGGATTTGAAGAACAAAAAGGTTTAGGTATAGTAAATATTGAAAAATATGCCAAACTCTTTGGCATTGGAGAAAAAACCGGCGTTGATTTACCGGATGAAAAAGGAGGTATAATTCCCAGTCCTTTATGGAAAGCAAAAAATTTCAATGGTGAAGCATGGCGCATCGGAGATACTTATCACACCGCTATTGGACAATATGGATTTCAAGTAACTCCTATGGAAATGGCGCGCGCAACATCTGCTATTGCAAATTATGGCTCACTTATTACTCCACATTATGTTTTAGGAGATATGGAAAAAGAAAAAGAAATTTTAAATATAAATTTGAAAAAAGAATATTTTGATGTTGTACATGAAGGGATGAGACAAAGTGTTCTAGTGGGAACTTCTACATTAGTTAATGTGCCTTATGTGCAAATCGCCGCTAAAACCGGTACAGCGCAGCTTGGTGTAAATAAAAACAAAGTCAATTCTTGGATTATTGGTTTTTTTCCATATGATAATCCAAAATATGCATTCACTATAATGATGGAAGCTGGTCCTTCTTCAAACAGTATAGGCGCGTCTTCTATAATGCGCCAACTTTTGGATTGGATGTCTATAAATACTCCACAATATTTTAAATAAAAAGAAAAAACATTGTTCTTGATTTTTTATAAGCTTTTACGCTATAATATAAAGATGAGTAAAGTAAAAATAATTTTTGCGTTAGGGGTTTGGGTAGCAATTTTGCCATATTTAGGTTTTCCATTTTCTTTTAAAAATGTGTTGTTTTCTGTTACTGGCTTAGGAATTATTTATCTTGGTTATTTGTTATATAACGATTCTAAAGCAGGGGAGACAAAAGAAGAAATTTTTGAAAATTTTTCTGAAAACAGTAATTTTAGTGAAGATGAAGTAGACCCACAAGAAAAAATTGGCTTAAACAAAGAAAAAATTTAGTAATTTAATGAGCATGATTTTATGTTAGAATATTTTAAAACAAGGCGAGTTTCGGCCACTATCTTACTTGTAGCCTTTTTTTTTGGTTTAGGTATTTATATAGGATTTGACAATAGACCAGAAATAAATAAAGTTACCGACATATTAGGTAAAGAAACTGCAGTTGTAACAAAAACTGATTTTTCTCCATTTTGGAAAGTTTGGAATAATATTAACGAAAAATATCCAAATGCCAGTAAAATAACCGACCAAAATAAGCTCTATGGAGCTATTTCTGGGCTTATAGGCTCTTTAAATGATCCATATAGCATATTTTTTAGCCCAGATGAAGCAAAGCTATTCGAAGACGATATACAGGGAAATTTTAGCGGAGTTGGTATGGAAATTGGTATAAAAGATAAAATACTTACAGTAATTGCTCCTCTTAAGAATACTCCTGCCTATAAGGCTAATATAAAATCAGGTGACAAAATTCTTAAGATTGATAATTTAGTCACTTCTGGTTTGAGTATTGAAAAAGCAATAAGATTGATAAGGGGAGATATAGGTACGACAGTAGCACTCACAATTTTCCGTGATGGAGATAAAGAACCAAAAGAAGTAAAAATTGTGCGAGATACTATAAATGTACCGACTCTTGATACAGAATTAAGAAAAGATGGCATTTTTGTAATAAAACTTTACAGCTTTTCCGCAAATTCAGTTGAGCTTTTTCGTAACGCAATTAAAGAATTTTCCACATCCCAGTCTGATAAATTATTGCTTGATTTAAGAGGAAATCCTGGAGGATATTTAGATGCGGCTGTTGATATGTCGAGTTGGTTCCTGGAAGGAGGTAAAACTGTTGTGACAGAAGATTATGGGAATAACTCAAAACCAAAAGCATATAGAAGTCAAGGATATAATATATTTACTGATAAATTAAAGTTTGTGATTTTAATAGATGGTGGTTCTGCATCAGCATCTGAAATTTTTGCCGGCGCGATGCAAGATTATAAAAAAGCTTTACTTATAGGAGAAAAAAGCTACGGTAAAGGTTCTGTGCAAGAAGTCGTAAAAGTAACACCAAATACGATCTTAAAGATTACGGTGGCTAAATGGTTAACTCCAAATGGTAATTCGATTTCTGAAAAAGGTTTGACTCCTGATTATCAAGTGTCTTTTACAAAAAAAGATATTGAAGCCAAAAAAGATTCACAGTTAGATAAAGCAGTGGAATTATTAAACAACTGGCCAGTAAAATAAAAATATGAAAGTAATTTTTTTACAAGATATACCTAGGGTAGGTAAAAAATATGACATTAAAGAAGTAAATGATGGCTATGCTATAAATTTTTTGTTTCCTAAAAAATGGGCTACTATGGCAACCCCAAAAGCTATAGCGGAAATTGAAAGACGAAAAAAAGAAATAGTGATTGAAAGGGAAGTGCAAGAAAATCTTTTAATTAAAAATCTGGAAGAGATAAAAGATAAAACCATAACAATTAAAGCGAAAGCAGATGAAAAAGGTCATCTTTTCTCCGCAATCCATGAGAAAATGATAGTGGAAGCTATGGAAAAAGAATATCATGCTCAAATAGATGAAAAATTTATCGTCTTGAAAAAACAAATTAAAGAGATAGGGGAATTTGAAATCCCGATTGTCATAAAAAATCAAAAATCTTCATTTAAGCTTATTGTGGAGAAACAATAGAAAAACATCTTTTTGAGGGGTTTCGAGCGCGACGGCGCGAGAATTTCAAGATTTTTTAAGCTTCAAAAAATCCGTACCGGTAAAAAGATGTCTTTCTATTTTTTCTAAAATTTAGATTATGTTTACTGTCTTTTTGACTACTGTTTTACCGTTAAAAGAAGTCTTGCGTCTAGAGCCAAATTTGACCGTACCGGGTTTGAGGGCAAAAAGTGTGTGGTCGCGTCCCATAGACACGTTATTACCAGCCATAATGACCGTACCACGCTGACGAATGATAATAGAACCAGATTGCGCCTTTTGCCCGTCAGTCAGTTTAGTACCAAGGTATTTTGGGTTAGAATCTCTTAAGTTTTTCGCTGTTCCGCCGGCTTTTCTATGTGCCATTTAATTAGTTGTTAGGTTCTAGGTTCTAGATTCTAGTTAAAAATAAACAGAAAATAAAACTATAGACTAATATTTAAAAATTATTTATAATAAGACAATTAGGAGTATAAACAATTATATGGAAAAAATCAAGCAATTTTTAGAAAGTGAAAAAGGGAAGGATATTTTAGTGATTATTGTCATTATTTTGGTTGGTTTAGGGTCATTTGAGCTAGGTAGACTATCAAAAGATAGCGTAAACCCCGGTATAAAAATAGAATATCCAGGACAAGAGGCTAATGTTTTAGGATCTACGGAAAATTTATCTGATAATGATAATATGCAAAAATCAAATCCAAAAAATTTCTTTGCATCAAGCAAGGGGAGTAAATATTATTCTATAAGTTGTGGCGCCGGAAAAACTATTAAAGAAGAAAACAGAATATATTTCACAACATCAACAGAGGCACAAAATGCCGGCTATGTTCTTTCTGGCTCGTGTAAATAAATATAGGGTCGGAAAAGATATAATGTGCGACGTGCCTACTATTTTAATATATAACTAAAAAAGCTATTCCCTACTGTCTCTATTGACAGCAGGAGCATTGATCTCATAATCAGTAGGCTGTCCATCTCTGATTCTTTCCATATTATTAATAAAAGATGCCCAAAAAATATTTATAAAAATATCATTCCAAAGATATAACGCTGGTTTTTTAAGATAATCATTCCATAAATTTCTAGTCCCTCCCCCGACATAGTTTATATTCTCTTGCCCTGTAGGACTTTCTACTACTGACCTAACACTTATTTTAAAATAACTAAGCACTAAAATAAGAATAAATCCTAAAAGTAAAATTCCTATAATACTTATTCCTCCTTCTTTTTTATTAAACTTTGTCATTGCTTGTTAGAAAACACTATCAAATAATGTCTTAACCCAATCAATAATATCAGATACAGAAATCTTAAAATATTTCATTAAAAACAAAGCAACAATAATAAAAATTATTAATTTTAGAAACCCACTCTGCTCATTTTTTATATTATAATCCATAACTTTATTTTATCATTACTACTCATCCTCGGCAATATAAACTGTTAATTCTAATTTTGAGAGTATGAGTATGGAGGAAGATAGTACATTGGGTCAAGATAGGCATTTATCGCCGCTATCGGCTGTTTTAGAATTCTCCCCGGACAAGATTTACTTGGTAATGTCTCCACCCTAACTGCGCTTGCGACATAAAGAGAGATATGTAAATGCGGTCCGGTAACTCTGCCAGAACTTCCAGTATAGCCTACTGTCTGGCCTCGAGAGACTCTTTGTCCTTTAACTACTTTGATAAGTGAAAGATGGCCGTAAGTGCTAGAGAGCCCATTATTATATTCAATCAAAATCCATTTGCCGAAAGAAGCTCCGGGACAAGTCACATCCGTATCTCCTGTTCCCATAATCACGCCGTCTGCCATAGCATAAGTTGGAAGAGGCATACGTGCTCTAAAATCAACGCCACTATGTCCACTTGCATATGTCCTATGAGGGCCTGTTTTAGCTCCAAATTGCTGGGTAACAAAAATATTATCCAGTGGCCAACTCAAGACTCCAGCGCTCGGAAGTTTACTGGGGTCTAATATGAATTCTAATTGCGATTCATAATCCCTTAATTCTTTTTCAAAAGCTAATTTTTTTGCTAATTGGTCTTTAACTAGTTTTTGATAATTAGCTTCACTGTTTTTTGTTTGTGCTAAAAGTTTCTTTTTTTCTGCCGTATTTTGATCCACAATTTTTTTCTGGTCAGCGAGTTTTCCTTTGAGTGCCACAAGTTCATTTTTAGCGTCTGTTGTCTTTTTTTTCGTGTTCTCTAAATTGCTTTTCACTTGTTTTAATTGAACAGTCGTTTCCCTTAATTTATCACTGATAATAACCATATTATCTATATCATTCCAGACTAAAGTAAAATCATTTTCTGACAACATTGTCGCTAGTATGTCATTTTGTTCAAGTTCATTTACCTGTCTGATACCTAATGATATGGCATTTTCATTGTTTACTATAATGTTTTGTTTGTCATTTATTTCAAAACCTAGTTCTTTTATTTTAAAATTAGTTTTATCTATTTTATTTTGAGTTACGGATATGTCGGCTATAAATTTCTTTCTAGTTAAATCAAGCTGTTTCAGGGAAACATTAAGAGAATCTTTTTGCTTGCCTAAATCATCAATTTCTGCCTGGTATTGTTTGATTTCTTGTTCCAGTTTTTCTATGTCTGTGTTTTTTTGATTTATTTTATTATTTAGCTCCCCCACTGTCTGCGCATAAGAAAAAAGAATAGGAATCAATATAAAAATTCCAAAAAAAATCAAAAAAAATATTTTATACTGCTTTTTGTAGTCGTGATAAAGTTTCATTTTTTCCTAAAATCTCGGCAATAATGAACGGATCCGGAGATTTATCAAGTCCTGAAAGCGCATATCGAACGGGATGCAGTAATTCTCCCCTATTTTCCAATTTATCAGCTATTTGTATTAGGGTGTTTTTTATATTTTCATTTATAAAATCTTTTTCTTCCAATTTGCTTAATCCATTTATGGCTTGACTTAAATTTTCTGAAATTTTTTCAGCTGACGTGTTTTTGTAAATTAATTTTTCTTTCGGAAATATTGGCTTCTTGTAAAAAAAATCCAAGTCTCCCCTACTCACTATATCTCTAATATTTCCCCATTTAGAAATCCTTTCTGAAATAATTGGAATGATTTTCTCTATTTTTAAATCATCCGGCAAATATTCAAAAATATTATTTTTTAGTTCTTCAGCCGAAAGTTTTTTAATATGTTCTTTATTTATCCAATCTAATTTTTCTAAGTTCATCTGCGCGCCGGAATGTCCTATGCGAGAAATATCAAAAGTTTTGACAAGTTCATCCATTGTGAAGATTTCTCTGTCATCTCCTGGATTCCAGCCCAAAAGAGCTAAAAAATTAACCATCGCTTCAGGTAAATATCCTTCATTTCTGTATTCCAGAATATCTTTTGCTCCATCTCTTTTTCCTAATTTTTTTTTCCCATCGGGAGCCATAATCGGAGGTAATGTGACGAAAAACGGCGGTTTAATACCTAAGGCTTCATAAATTGATAAAAATTTTGGAGTGGAAGATATAAATTCTTGCCCACGCATCACATGAGTCACATTCATTTCTATATCATCAACGATATGCGCAAAATTATACGTCGGATAACCGTCACTTTTTATCAAAATAAAATCATCCAATGCTTCAGGTCCGGCAGAAAGATCGCCATAAACAAGATCATTCCATTTATAACTTTTTATTTCAGACACTTTAAAACGGAGAGGTTTTGTTCCGTCCCATACATCAAATTTTTCTGGTCTGTGTTCTCTATACAAAAATGGTTTTTTTTCTAATTCAGCCTTATCGCGAAATATTCCAACTTCTTCTTCGGTATATGGATCAGGATATGCCAATCTTTTATCAATAAGAACCTGCGCATACTTTTTATATAAATCCAGTCTTTCTGATTGCAGATAAGGACTGTGTGGTCCCCCAATATTCGGCCCTTCGTCCCAATTTATTTTTAACCAATTTAATGACTCAATAATATGATCCAATGAGCCTCCGACTTCCCTTTCTTTGTCCGTATCTTCAATTCTCAATATAAAAATACCTTTGTTTTTCTTAGCCCATAGATATGCGTACAAAGCGGTACGAATACCGCCGACATGCATAAAACCAGTCGGACTAGGCGCAAATCTTGTAACAACTTTCTTTTCTTTCATATATTTATTCTAACATTTTTTATTAAAAATAAGAAAAGCCCATTAAGAAGAAGCTTTGAGCTTTTCCTAATGGGCTTAATTTACCATTTTTGTTCTTGTGATTTTTTCCATTTCATACCTTGTATAACATCAGTGCTATGTCTTTCCGATTGTGGTTTTAGAACTTTAACTTTTATAAAGTCTCCAAAAAGGTCACCCATAGTTTTGGGACAATTATCAATATCTTCAGTTGTCTCTGAAACAACTAAGACATCAGGATGTAGTTGCCTAATTACTCTATAGACTTCATTCTGATCTTTTAATTCTAGAATAAAATCTACAGACGAATAATAAGACAAAAACTCTATTCTTTCATAAGACGGATAAATAGGACGATTTTCCCCTTTTCTTTTTCTTACTAATTCATCGGAATGAACTCCAACGACAAGTAGATTCCCTAGTTCTTTTGCTGCATTAAGATACCGTGGATGTCCTACATGTGGAACATCAAACACCCCGGTTGTTAATACAACTTTTCTGGGAGAATTCATTTCCGATAACAAAATATAACTCATCTCGTCAAGAGATTTGAACTTATTTTCCACAATATTCATAACTTTCTCCTTTTTGGTTTATTTATTTAAATATTTTTTAGTTTACAAGATCCTAAAAACCAAATTATTTGATTTATAAAATCCTATAAACTAAAAAACCTTGTTTTTCAAGGTACTAATTTACTTTTTATATTATATCACAATATAATAAAAAAGCAATACATAAGAAAAGCCCATCAAGAGAAGCTTTGAGCTTTTCTTAATGGGCTTAATTCACCATTTATAATTATTTGTAGTGACTCTTAACTCTTCACCGGCACGTTCCACATTAACCTCCATTAAATTGTAGAACGTCCAAACGACTTCTCCCGTATAATTGAAAGAGTCTTCTCCATATTGGTAAACCGGCGGCGTATAATCAGACCATTCACCATTATCATAAGTGGCATAAGTGCGCCAGAAAACCGCCAGAGAACTTTTTTCAATGTCTGTGTAAGATGAGCCACTTCCCCAATCATCAAACCATCTGCTACTGTTGCTGATTCCCAACTCATCCGATAACGTTACCACACACCAGCTTATAAGAGACAAGAAAATAAATGCAATAAATTTTCCCATTTTACACCTCCACTAAAAACAAAGATTGGATTGAGTTTAATAGTTTATTTTACTTTCTACTTCTTTAAAATCATACGGTAGAAAAATAACCTTGTCTAAAAACTTTCTGCTCCCCGCTAATTCAATGATATCCCCATTTTTTACCACAAACGATTTTTTTGAAACTTTTCCACCTTGATGGGCAATAATATAATTCAGCCCATCAATCAATGGAAATTGAATAATCATTTTTGTTCTAGACGAAACATCAGTTACTTTTGGAATAACTGATTGTCCATCTTTGGATATAATTTCAAAATTATCAATTATATTTCCTGTTTCATTACCCACAGTTAGTGCACAGGTAATTGTAGTTGTTGGTACAGATGATGCGCATCCGGAAACAAAAAAAGCAACAAATGCAAAAACAAAAATCAATTGGTTTTTCATTGTTGTATCTCCTATGAATTATTAGTAAAAATAATTATTTGTGTGGAACTTAATTTAGATAAAGAATAGCATGTTTTAATACAAAAGTCAATAGAATATCAAGCGCTATTTTTCATGCGCAAGTGCCATATCCACCAATTCACGAGCGATTTTATAAGCGGCATCAGGTTTATTATATGCTTTTGCATTATGCGCCATTCTATCTAAAATTGTTTTATCGTTTACTATTCTTTCAATTTCTGAACTTAAAATATTAGCAGTCATATTCATCTCTTCTATGACACTACAAGCTCCTATATGAGCATAACTGAAAGCGTTTTTTCTTTGATGATCACCGTTAGATGTAGTTATGGGAGTAATGATTGATGGCACACCCCAAGATGCTATTTCAAATAAAGTTGACCCTGCTCTGGAAATAATAATTGTTGCTACCCCAGCAGCCATTTTCATAGCAAGAGGATTTAAAAAAGAAAAAGGCAGATATCTTACTTTTTCTTGACTAGAAGCAAGCACTACTTGCGCCCGTTCAACAACGCTCTTAAAATTACTAATTCCAGTTTGATGTATAATTTGAAAATTTTTTATAAGTCTTGGCAATGCATCAAGCACTGTATTATTTATGAGTTCTGCTCCTTGCGAACCTCCTAAAACTAAAACAACAGGTAAATCTGCTTCTAGTTTAAAATATTGGAGTGCTTCAGGACGCGCAGCAGGATGTTCTATTTCGGTTCTTATTGGATGTCCTATCCATGCAACTGTTTTCTTAGGAAAATAATCTGCTGCCTCTTTAAAAGAAACAGCTACTTTTTTTGCGAAATGCCCAGCCCATTTATTTACTCGGCCAGGTACTGAATCTGATTCGTGAATTAAAACAGGAATATGTAAAATTTTTGCCGCAAAAATAGTCGGAAACGATGCATATCCGCCCTTACCAAAAATAACATCTGGATAAATTGAAAATATTTTATACAAAGCATTTATCGTCCCAAAAAACATTTTAAAAATATCAAAGAAATTTTTAAAAGAAAAATATGTGCGTATTTTTCCAGCTTTTACTTCTTCATATAAAAGTCCATTTTCCAAAAGCATTTCCTTGTCGTAAGGACCATCAGAAAAATAATAGAGTTTAGCTCCTATTATATTCTCTTTATCTATTATTTGATTGACTTTTTGAGCAACAGCAATAATTGGATAAAAATGTCCGCCTGTTCCTCCTCCTGTAAAAACTATTTTCATAAATTTAATTCCGTTTAAACTGATATTTTGATATTTGAAACACTATACCTATCGCCATAAGATACACCATAAGTGAAGTACCTCCATGACTCATAAAAACTAACGGCACTCCTGTTAACGGAAAAACTCCAGTAACAGAAGCAATATTCATAAACGATTGCGCTACTACTAGTATAACAATTCCAGAAACTAAAAGTCTACTGAATAAATCCGGAGAATTATTGGCAATGCGAAGTCCGCGCAGAAGAAAAAGCAAGTAAAGAATTATTATGACAACACTCCCTACAAAACCTAATTCTTCACCCACAACAGCAAAAATGGAATCTCCTTGCGGTTCCGGTAAATAACTGAATTTTTGAATACTCTGACCATATCCCCTGCCAAAAATTCCACCTGAACCAATCGCGATAAGCGATTGCTGTATTTGGTAGGAAGATCCTTGAGGATCTTGTGACGGATCAATAAAAGTTTTTATACGTTCCTGAAGATATGGAGTAACAAAAACAAGAGACCCTAGAACAATCACAGATCCTACTCCTAATAATGTAATCCACTTCATTGATACTCCGGAAATAAAAAGCATGGAAATTCCAGTCACTGCAATTAAAATAAAACTTTTAGTATCAGGCTGATTAAATAAAATGAAAGCTATGATGGCAAGCAACACAATCAGAGGAAGAATTCCAAATTTAAAATCTTGAACTCTATTTTTTGCCCAAGAAAGCCAAGCAGCAAAATAAATTATGAATCCAAATTTTAAAATTTCTACTGGCTGAAACTTTAATGGTCCGAGCTGGATCCATCTCTCCGCTCCCAGATGACTCCATCCCAGAGAAGGAACAAAAACCGCCGCAGTAAGAAGTATCGATCCTAAAAAAATATAAAAAGAATATTTGCGCCAAAACTTATAATCTATTTTTAAGGCAAGATACATACCGAGGAATCCAAAACCGAAACCAAGAATCAATTGACTGAAAAGCACTGAATAAAAAGTTCCTTCATTTTTTGATAAAATTCCCAAGGATGCAGAAACAAACATAGCAACTCCGATAAAAATCAAGAGAAAAGTAATTATTAAAAAAAATCTATCTATTTTTTTTGTATGCATTTTATTTAATATTACCTAAAAACTAGAATCTTAATTTATTACCGACTAATAACCGCTAAGATTATACCTATAATAGAAAAAGCAACAGACAGAATCCAAAAACGCATAGTAACTTTGTAAGACGGCCAACCAAGCGCTTTAAAATGATGATGAATGGGTGCAACTTTGAATATTTTTTTTCCACCTCTTAATTTTTTTGAAATAGTTTGCAATATGACAGAACCGGAACTTATAACAAGAGGCATTGCTACAACAGGAAGAATAAAAACTGAATCAGTTAAAAACGCTAACGTGGCTAAAGTAATGGTAAGGCCCATAATACCCGTTTCTCCCATGTAAAACCTCGCTGGTGGGATATTAAACCAAAGAAAAGCCAATATTGCCCCAGTGGCAACACCCGAAAAAGTGGCAATGTCAATTTGATTGTTGGTAAATGCTATTACGGAATAGGCAGCGAAAATTGAAGCAAAAACTCCGCCGGAAAGCCCATCTAAACCATCAATTACTCCGCCGGAAAAAGTTGCCAATGCGACTATTACAAAAAATGGAATAATCAAGATACCAAGATACATATCCCCTCCGAACGGAATGTGAATGGATGTCATTCCCAGTTTATAAAAAAAATAAAGACCGATCAGAAAAGAAATAAAGACTATCAAAGATGCTTTCCATTTGCGCCAAGATAAATCATCATGGGCAATTTTTCCATCGCCATAAATTTGCATTAAATCATCCCAAAGTCCCAAGAAGGATCCGAAAAGCAGAACTAAAAGAGGTATTAAAGTTTGATTTTTGCTTAAAAAATTTATTTTTTCGGTTATTACAGATGGAAACAAAACTGATATGAAATAAAAAATCAAAATTGAAAAAAGTATCGAAACCCAAACTATTATTCCGCCCACTCGAGGAGTTTTTAGTTCTTCCTCTTGGTTATGAATCTTTTGAAATTCTGAAAGAGTACTGCCATTGCGGGAATATTTTCTCCACATTTTATATTTATAGAAAAAATGCGTTGCAAACGGCGTAATAAAAAGCCCTATCAAAAAGGCCACTACTGTCGGCAAAAATATTTTAACCAAATTCAAAAGCATATAAAGATTATACTCCGTAATGAAATTTTTATCAAAAGTGTTCAAAGTTGAACTTTGAACGCTTATGCATCTACGCTATAGCGTAGATGCATATTTTATTAATACACTTCCTGCTGATAACAACGTTCACAATAAACAATTTCAGGTTTGTCTGGAGCATAGGAAGTTTCAAATTCATTATTACAACCTTTTTTCATACATTTTCGATGATAAAGCCTAGGTGGATTTAATAAATTCATTCTGGACATGTGGCGACAATTCGGGCAAAGTGTAGGCAGAGGAACACCCAGCATCTTGCAAATATTCAGTTCGTTTTGAATTATTCTGAATGCCATAGTGCATCTGTCGTTACAGCTTCTCATATGTTCGCATTGTATTATTTCCTGTAAAACTTTTTCATCCGCTTTTTCAATAGACGGCAATTGATGGGGTAAAATGGTCGGCTTATAATTTTTTACTTCAGGTTCCGTATAATTATATCCGTGTTCTAAAATCTCTTCTTTAGTCAATGGAAAATATTCATGTACTACCGCATCGTTATAACCGAATGGCATAATATCTATTGGAAAAAATTCTCCATATGAAAAGACCCTTCCTTTTTTATCAATATAGGGCATTTCTTTCATTTGTTCGATTATTTTATTTCTGAGTTCATCAAAATCTTTTTTTGAATATTCTTTATTAAAAATGCAGTATTGTTTCTTGCGTAAACTTGCGCAGGCAAAAAGATTTTCGCTGTTATAGCAGTCATCCGAATATTCTACGTTATGCGAATAATAAACCCGATTGGAAAAGAAAACTCTGCTATCTCCGAATCCGCTGTGTATTTCATAAGTTTCACTTGTACCCACTCCCACATGATCTAAATCAAAACAATCTTTTGCGCCACCGTAAGGAATAAAAAATGAGTACCGAACATTTTCGGCCTCTGAAACTGAAAAAACATATTTGCAATTTTTTACTTGTTCAAGATCATCACCGATAGAATTAACTATATTTCTTGTGTTGGCGTATTTTCTGGGAAAACCTAAGGAATTCTCCCAGAATTCTTTTTTCATTTTCTCCAGATTTTCCGGGTCGGATAGATTCATTTCTTTCAATTTTTTCTCATATTCTTCTTTTGAGTATTGCTTATTCCAGATGCAATAATTTTTATTGCGCAAGTTGGTACAGCCAACGCAATTGGAACAATTACGGCAAGCGTAAATAAACCAAGAATCTAAAGAGTCTTCGGAATAATATCCAAACCTGACCCTGAAACAATTCCTTAAGTGAACCGACTCAAAACAAAACTCGCTTTTCTTGGAAAAATCGACATCTAAGCAATTTTTTAAAAAGAAGTTTTGAGCGCAATAACTGGAATCTTCATAATCACGCCCGCCGAAACAAAGATAGCTGTTTTTTATATTCACTATTTGATTGGTATATTCACTGTTTACGGCAAAATCCTGATAAAGAGCCCTGCGAGGAATTATCTTGAAAAACTCATAAAGTTGCTCAAAAAAATTCTTTGAAAAATCATAATCTTTTCCGTAACTCATCGGATCCCATTTGTCGGAAATAAAACAATCATTACAATATACGGCATATTTATCTTTTGGATCGTACATTGAAATCGTCGGTTTCTTGCAAAGACCGCAATTTTGTTTGTACAAAGAACGTTCATTCCTATACATCATTCTTCTTTTCATCCGGCATTCCGGACACCAAGTTGGGGGAGGAGCTTTTATTTTTTCATAGAAATTAAAATCTTCCGGCTCAATTGTGAAGTCTTTCTTGCAATTTTGGCAAACTTTAGTTTGGGCTTCCATAATCCAAATTATACAACGTATCTATGATTTTTTCCATATCGGAAAATCTACCTTCCGCAGTTGAACCTAAGATTGTAATAGCAATATTATCCTCGTATTTGTTCTTATATATTATAGTTAAATTACCCCCAGCCAGCGGAGTAAACCCTGTTTTAGAAAATAGAATGCCGGGAATTTTATCTAAAATATCATTGGTATTTTTTATGCTATGATCAAAACCAGATTCAGATTTTATTTTTATTTCTGGCAAAACAGTTGCGCTAAAAACTTCCGGATACGCTTTTAATGCATACGTAGTCATGATATTCACATCCTGCGCTGACGCATAGACACCTGCAAAAACATCATCAACATCCAAACCTGTAGAATTAAAAAACAAAGTGTCTTCCATGCCAATTTTTCGCGCTTTTTCATTTATTTTTTCCAAAAAATTATCAGTATTCTCAGCTAGAGCATAAGCGCCGTCATTGGCGGAACCTATCAAGGTAAATTTTGCCAAATCTTTTATTTTAAATTTTTCATCGACAAAAAATCCATAATCAGTTTCTTGTTTGAGCGCATTTAAAGATATTGAAACAATATCGTCTTGATGTTTGCCGCTTAGAGCAGTAACAACAGTCATAATTTTAGCCAGCGAAGCAATGGGCATTTCTTCTTCATCATTTTTTCCATAAATTTTTCTATCTAAAGTCTGGTCATAAATAGAAAATGTTTTCGCTTCAATTGGAGCATTTGTAAGTATATTTTGTATTTTCGTCAATTTATTTTCTCTGTTTATAAATTCAATATCTAATTTATTATTTCCAATAGAAAATAAAACTGCCTCCACGGCAAGAATAAACAAAATAAAATATAAAAAATAATTATTATCAGATGTCTGTTCCATTTTTTTCCAGTTCTTCTGCTAAATTTTGAGCAGTAGATTCAATTGAATTATTTACTAAACTATAATCTGGCAATTCTTGCACGGATTTTACGCCCATAAAAGAAAGCAGTTCAAAAGTGGGCCTATAAATATAACGCCTATTATCTTCCGGATCAATGTTTTTTTCTATCAATCCCCTGATAGAAAGTGCCCGTAACGTAAAACTGGAATTTACTCCTCGTATATAGTCAATCAAAGATCGGCTTACTCCGTTTTTATAAAGAATAATAGACAGCGTTTCCAAGCTTGCTTTGGAGAGTTCTTTGTTTAATTCTTCTTTTTGCAGTTTTTCAATAAGGTCTGAAAGTTCCGGCGCTGTGCCTAGCGTAATATCATTTTCTTTTTCCTGCAATACTATTCCTCTACTCTTCAAATTCTCTTTCAATTTTTCTAAGCTCTTATTTATTTCTTTTTGCTCCACTCCTAAAAACTCAGAAAGTTTTTTTCTAGACATCGGTTCTCCTTTGAAAAAAAGTATCGCTTCAATTTTTTGCTCTGTATTCATGATTCATCTTAAATTAAGAAAATTAAAAGATTTTAAGAGTCGTGGGTCCCCTGTCCTTATGACTCCGAGGGCGAAGGCTCAGAAATCTTTTGAATTTTATTAATTTATATTACATAATCTCGGCTTCCTGTTTCTTAATTATAATATCTTTAAAATTACCTTCTTGTATTGCGTGAAGTATTCCTTGCCTGACAAGTTCTAGCATAGCAAGAAAACCGATAATTACAACTATTTTCTCTTCTTTAGTCTTCGCTGTTCCGGAAAAATCTTTAAAATTCATCTGCAGAGTTTTTTCAATCCTTTCTGTCAATTTTGAAATCATTTCTTCTATACTTACCACTTTTTTAACTTCAACCTCCTGTAAAAATACTTTTTTAGGCATTTTACCGAGAGTATCACGGACAAAAGTCATTATATTTTCTTTCGTAATTCGGTCGTCCGGTAGAAATACCAAGAAATCATTTTTTCTCTCAAGCGGAGCAAAAATAATTTTTTCTCCGAACATATCTTTTATGTGTTCTCCGAGTTTAGTATAAAGCTCGTATAATTTTAATCTCTCTTCTAGATTATGTATATCACCTTCTTCTTCGGCAGTTAAATTAAGATTAGGCAAAAGAGATTTTGATTTTATTAGAATAAGCGTGGCTGCCACAACTATAAAACTAGAGATTTCGGAAGGGTTTTGTTTTTCCAGTTTATTTACATAATTCAAATAATCTTCGGTTACCTGCGCCAATGACAAATCATTAATAAAAAACTTCTTTTCTTCTATTAAAGAAAGCAATAAATGAAACGGCCCTTCAAAAGAGTCCGTTTTAATCTGATATGAATAATCTTTTACCGCTTCAGTTTCTGTAGGATTCATCCTTATATTGTATATCTTTTTAGCTATTTAGGCGAGGTTTTTAAAAAGATAATTCACCAACCCATTGAGGTTCAAAAGGATTAGTGCCTCCTAAAAAATAAAGCCAATATGCAATTCCAAGCGCTATGATTATTAATAATATAATTACAATTTTTTTCATATATACATTATACTCTATTTTTCAATAAAGAATAACACCTTCGGATTTTAAGAGTTTTAATTTTTTATTTTCTCCGCGATTATATCCGCCAAGTTTACCGTCAGAACGAATGACTCTATGACATGGAATTTTTGGGCTGTGGTTTTTATTTAAAATATTTCCCACTGCCCTGCTTGCTTTCGCATTCCCTGCTCTTTTCGCTACTTCCTTATACGTCAAAACCTTCCCTTTGGGAATTTTTTTCACAACCTCATAAACTTTTTCGGTAAAAGATTTCATAATTTGTTAATTTAAAACATTCTCATATTCTTGAGAATACGAGAATGAATGTTAAAATTTGGAAATAAAGTCGCAGAACATTTTGCCATAAGGTGAAACTCGGTGCTCCACTGTATTTCCTTTATAATTTTTATTTAAAAGTCCTGCTTGCACCAATCGTCTACTATGCTCAGAAATTGTTTTAAAGTTGCAATTTAAGCTTTCGGAAATTTTATCCAAAGAAATTCCCGGATTTTTTAATACAAGTAGTAATATCGCGATACGACGATGATTAGCCGTGCCTTTGAAATATCTTTCAAGTTGCTTTGCTGTTTTTATTCTACTTATTTTCATATTATCATTATAAACTATTCTGGTATTCTTGAGAATATTAGAATGATTATTATTTTATCAGAAAATCATTAAATTGATTTATAGGATTAAACCATCCTACGTCCACCTTATCTACCTTGGCATGATCAGGGCTATTTTTACACCATTCAATCAATTTTTTCAGGCCACTTTCATATCCCTCGGCGACAATCTGAACAGTTCCATCTGGCTCGTTTCTAACCCAGCCAGATAAATTTAATTCTTTTGCCTTTCTCTGACTTGAATCACGAAAGAATACTCTCTGCACCTTTCCGTAAATTTTTAAAACTACTTGCTTTCGCATGGAATTATATTACTTACACCTTATTATTCATTCTCATATTCTTGAGAATATGAGAATGGTTTTTAGGGGGTTTATTATTTTAATTTTTCGGCGTCGGATTGAGAGAGAAATTTAAACATATTCCCTCCGCACTTAGCACAAGTCCCCTTTGCTGAATATCGCCCCTTGTCGTTCTTTGAAGCGACTGGATTGGTCATAGTCTGCATCGTTGGTTTTCTATTTGCATCTCTACACTTCATACACAAAGCTTTTAGTTCCATATAATTCTTGTCCCATAGTGAGCTATGCTCTACTACTGGGATTATTGATTAATTAATAATATAAGTTAATTATAGCATAATTTTGTTTGTCATATGATATTATTTTAATTCATCCAATTTTTTAAAAAGTAAACTAATAAAACCTAAATACTCTAAAGTACGATAAGGATCTTTCAAATTTACTAAATCATGTCCCTTTGGATTTCTAATGCCATGCATTGTTCCAGCAAATAAATGCATAAAGCCTTCTTGTTCATCTTTATCAGATTGAGTTATATTATCATTTATCTTTAATATTGGGTTATTAATACTAAAAACTTCAAGCATTAAAGATTTTCCATCCTTAGTGAATTTTGATAGTTCCTGTACTTTTTTATTCAATAATTTACAGACTTCAAAAATTGATTGGGAATAATGTTTATTTATAAATAATTTTTTACTTGCAAAAACTACAGATGAATGCAATTTTCTTTCATTAAAAAGTTTTGCGGTTTTATTATTAGAAAAAATTTCTTTCTTAACTGGTATTTTTTCTAGTAATGAATTAATTAATACAAGTCCTTCCTGAGTCAAACAAATCATCCCTTTATCGTGAGAATCTGTGTATCCTTGAGCGCGATGTGCAAATCCAGAATTATAAGCTTTACCTATTAAGGTTTTACTCCAATTGCTTTTTACATTTTTGCTTTTAATTTTTATGTTTTTTTTACCTGCTACTAAGAAAAAAACTATTGCTACAAATACCTCTTCCCCATTCATTTTTTTTAAAGGAAGTTGTTTTAAAAAAGTTTTTATATTTTGAGGTAAATTCATAAAGCTATAGTTTTTTATAAGCAATAAGGATCTTTTTACCTTTAAGGATTTCTGTTCTTTCTAAAATACCTTCACGAACCATTTTTCTCATCACATTAACAACACTTGAACGTAGTGGTTTTTTCTTTGTTAAAAGCTTTTTTTGTAGCTCAGAAACAACATCAAGATCAATCTTCGCTTCTTCAAAAAAATTATTTTTAATAAGAATTTTTACTGGAGGATGCAGGTCTTCACCACTAGTTTTTGAATATTTATTTTTAATCTTTTTTTGTGGTTGGTTTTTTCCAACCTTATTCTCTAATTGACTGATAATATTTAAACACTCTTCAAGAAGCTTTTTTGCTTGTTCAACTTTTTTTATGATTTCTTCATTCATAAACTTTAAAAATTATTTTGATAATCCTTCGACAAATTTTTCACCAGTAGATGTTAAGTACCAAGCTTTTTTCCCATCTTTCTTTTCTTTTGCTTCATCCAATAATCCACCGCGGTCAATATTTTTATTAATAAGATCATTAATATTACCTGGAACTTTTTCTCTAGCTGAACGAAATGCATCTTCTAAGTCAACTACATTAAAAGAAACCATATTTCCAACTATTTCAAGAAAATATCCCAAAGCTAATACCTTATCAGTCGCAGTATTACATTTTTTTGACAAAAGAAATTCCTTAGTTGAAATTTTTTTTAAACCATTAATATCATTTATAGAGAAAGCAGGTTGTAAAATTAAAGACTCTAGCTTTAAAATGCGTTCTTCAAGTTTTATAATTTTTTCTTTTAATATGCCAATATTGGTATCCATAATTTTATAATTTTTTATTAGTAAATACTTCTATTAATTCAGAGATACGATACGAAGGAAGATAATATCGGCCATTCTTGTCTTTTTTTATTTTATGATCTTCAGAAAGTTTCTTAATACTAGATTTAATAGAACCTTCTGGCATTATCCCCATGGCAACCATATCAATAGGTAATAAGCCATCTAAATCAGCAAGATAAAGTGAGCGAGCCTTTACCCCAGCTAGTAACATTTCGATTTTTTGTGTATTTCCGTCAATTTTTTTAAATTCTGGTAAAAACGAGAAATTTTTTGTATTTTTATCTATTGATAAAAATGGAAAAACTAGATCTGCAAGTTGTTTTCGATTAACATCTTCAGCATCATCTTTGAAGAGAGATGCTAACGGATCATCATTGTTTATTTTTTCTTTCATATACTCTTTATTATATAATTAATAATATAAATTAATCTTTAATAGTTCACTAAAACTAATTTACAGTAAAATACTACTCCTAATAGAGAAAGAAGTCAAGTTTTTAATCATAAAAAATAATTTTAACCTAAATTTAAAACTTTGTCAAAAACGCAATATATCAACTTATCTAGTTTAAATATTTAATGTAGTTATCTATCTGTCAAAATTATCTTTGTTTTAAAGGATATTTTATAGATTACAAAGATAATTATTTATATTTAATGAACTTTATAATTTTTCTCTAAATATTTATTCTATTCTCCTTCTCAAAAATTCTTTTAAAGAAACTTACTTCCATCTCTCAATAAACTTATATAAAAACTTTATTCTATACTTTTATTTGTCTATTTCACCTTTGTCTAAAACCTTAATAACTACACCCTGTATTTTGACTTCTTCGTTGGTTTTAAATTTTAATGGTTTGTGTTTAGGATTAGTGGAACAAGGTTTTAAAACTACATAGCCATTTTCTCTACGATACTCCTTTATTGTAGCATCATCTCCTATAAGAGCCACCACTTTTTTTCCTCCTTCAGGACGATAATTTTTAACACACAAAACCAAGTCGCCATCGTTTATTCCGGCTTTATTCATAGAATCTCCTCTTGTCTTTAAAACAAAGTATTTTGATCCCTTAGACAAATAATCTTCTCGAACCGGAATCATTTCCTGAACATTAGGATCTGCGTATAATAATTCTCCACACCCAACGGATTCATATAGTGGAATATTTACCATTTCAAACTCATTAATATAAGGTGATTTAACTAAACTAATTATTTTTCCTCTTTCTTGTCTATTACCTAACCTACTTTTAAAATAATTTTCTGTTTCTTTGTCTGTAAAATATACGTAACACCCTTTCATTCCACGAGTCATAAGAGTTCGATAAGTGTTTTTAATAATTGCATCAGCTTTTCTATTAGCCTTTTCTGGGTTCTCTTTCAACTCTTTTATATACCCCTTAAGTGATGCATCTGTTTTTGCACGTTTTTTTGGTTGTGTAATAACTTTTCCATCCCTAACAATTAAATCAGGACCAATTATCACCCCAATATATTCAACTTCAAGTCCTTGACAAGTATGAATACAACCAATTTCATTAACAGACTCAGGTGCCATTATCCATAAATTACCATCACTTGCAAGATTCCATTTCATCTCAAAATTTTGTTCTGGAATAATAATATCATTAGAATTCTTATTCTTTTTACTTACCCAATTCCAACAATACCCAGCTACTAATCTGGCTTGATTATTTACTTTATTTTTTTCAAAAATTAAATCTTTGAGTTTATTCGGAGAATCTACTATTTTAAAATCATATTTTATTCCTTCAAGTGTTGTATTCGCTGTTTCCTGGATTTGAAGTACATCATCAACCCAAGAAAGATATCCGTCTGATCCATTACAACGAAACTGTGATTCTAATTTTAAATTAGAAATTTTTGCACCAATTTTCTTTGCCCATTTTTCAATCTCTTCTTTTTCTCCAATATCATGCCATGTAACTTTCTGATCTTCATCAATAAAAAATACAGAAGATTTTGAAGCCTCTATTATCTCTTTAATTTGATTCTCTCCTAAATTTTTAAACATTCCAGATTTTTTATTTAATCTATGAGCTTCATCAACTATAAGGAAATCAAAAATATTGTTATCGCAATCTATATAAGACCCTGAACCTGTAAACATATTAGAAATATTAGTTTTTTTTAATGTTCCAGTGAGTTTACTTTCAAAAACAGCACGTGGTGCTGAATTTTTTGTGACATATTGAGTATTAAGTCCAAGTTTTGTTATTGCAACAAGTAAATTAATAGCAACTACAGACTTTCCAGTTCCTGGACCACCCTCTACTATTAAAACATTCTTATTGTCTTTACTAGATTTTTTAGCAAAAGCAAGCGCTGTTTCATATACAATTTTTTGTTCATCTATCATTATAAACTCCTGATTTCCTTTTATCATCGAAACTAAACTATCTGCAAGATTTTTAGAAGGACGAATTTCACCATGATCAATACGATACATTATATCTGTTTTATCACCATGTTTTATAAACCTAGAAATAAAATTCTGAAGTTTTTCTTTTTCACCCTTACAAAAAACTGGAGCTTTTTTTACATAATCCTCATAAAAAGAATTCTTTATAACATTATTATCTACGTGGTTATGTAAATAAGCACATGGTTCTAGTCCTATATTCTCATTATATATAGTCGCATTAAAACCAAGTAATAGGGAGGAATAAGACCAAGCTTGATACGAAGGGTGTAATTCTTCACTTAAACCTTGTTGAAATCGAGTTAAAACCATTGCATCTTTATCTGTTATTTGAATATCAGTCCATTGTTTTAGTTCGATTATAATAACTTTGTCTTTGTGATTTTCATCTTGTCCAGTAATAATAAAATCTATCCTATTTTTAGTTCTGGGGATAGAATACTCAATAGCAATTCCTGAGTCATTTGGAATCAATTCTGAATTAATAACATGATACATAGATCCAAGTGAATTTTTCCATGAAATATATTCGTTTTTACCAATATTTTTATTGAGTTTTTGTTTTACGGACTCTCTAATAATATCTTCAACACATCCATTAGAGACATCATTTAAAAATCCATCCTTGTTTGTTTGGTAAACTATCATGTTTAAAGTTTATTATATTTTGTGTGTTTCCCTTTTACTTTTTTTACTGGATACTTTTCAGCATTCTTTTTCATTTTTTTATCTAAAGCATCTATAATATCAATTTTTAAATCGTGGCCTATTAATAAAACCCAATAAAAGACATCAGCAAGTTCTTCACCAATATGTTCCTTGTGAGTTTTTATATATTCTTCAATTTCTTCTCTTGATTTCCATTGAAAGTGTTCCAAAACTTCAGAAGCTTCAAGAGATAAAGAAATAGCTAAATCTTTTGGATTATGAAACTGTTTCCAATTTCGTGCATTTCTAAACACTAGTATTTTTTTAATTGAATTATTTAAATCTTTTTTCATAATTTATTTTTTATTCTTAACCCAAACCTTTTTAAAAAACGGAATTGAAGCGGTTGATAATACGAAACCCAATGTCGGAACGATTGCATTCAGAAACGGTTTCGGAAGTTCGGCAAAAAAGAAAAACAAAACGATAACAATATAAGTCAGAACAATAATAAGAATTTTGCGGGCAAAACTTGTTTCTCAAGCTTTGTCCTTTTCAACCCTGGCATTTCTATCTTTGATTTCCTGTATATCTTTTTTTATCTGTTCTATTTGATCCATATTATTTATACTCCTCATCCCGTTAGAGATAGGAAGCGCCTAGCCTATTTCTAAGATAACGCTTACCCATCCCGGATTTTAAAAATAATTCTCTCGACCCTGCTTTTTCTCCCGATAAACACGCTTCGTAATAAATAATTTTAAATGGACCTCTACCTTTTGTATATGTAGATAAACCTTTATTATGTTGTATAAGGCGCTTCCGTAGGTCTTTTGTACTTCCTGTGTAAAGCTTACCATCCTTTTCACTTTTTAAGATATATGTGTAAAACATAACTAAGTAATCTCTAACGGGACTCAATAAACTTATATAAAAGCCGTACTGGAGTGCCTAGGGCACCTTGGGCGAGGTTTTCCCCTGCCATTGCAGTCATACGAGGAGCTATGTCTATATGTGCCCATTTGTAGCCTTTTATGAATTGATAGAGAAAAATCGCGCCATAAATCGCTCCGCCATAACGGGAATCTTTATTATGAACATTAGTCCAATCGCCCAAAGTTCCTTTTATTTCATTTTCATATTCTTCCCATAAAGGCAAACGCCAGACATAATCCCCTGTTTTTTCTCCCAATTCTTCAAGCGTTTTAGATAATTTATTATCTTCGGTAAAAATCGCTGAAGCTCTTTCGCCTAACGCCACGCAAGCAGCACCTGTTAAAGTCGCTATGTCTATCACAACCTCCGGATTATATTTTTGAGCATAAGTTAAAGCGTCCGCTAAAATTACTCTGCCTTCCGCATCGGTATTTAAAATTTCAATTGTTTTGCCGGACATTGAACGGACAATATCTCCCGGACGATAACTTTTTCCGGATGCCATATTTTCAACGGAAGGAATCAAGCCGATAACATTCTTTTTTAATTTCATTTTCGCAACAAGCGCCAATGTATGTATCACTGACGCGCCTCCGGACATATCCATATTCATACCGAGAAGACCACTCGATGGTTTTAAATTAATTCCACCCGTGTCAAAAGTCACACCTTTGCCAACAAGAACGATAGGTTTATCTTTTTTCCCAGCGCCCCAATACTCCATAATAATAAATTTTGATTCTTCATCTGATCCGCGCCCGACAGAAAGTATTGCCCGCATATTTTGTTTTTCCATTTCCTTTTCGCCGAATATTGTAACTTTTACCGGCAAACCTTTTACCGCTTCTTGCGCTTTTTTTGCCAAAATTTGAGGAGTCATATCCCCGCCCGGCATATTCGAAAGTGAGCGAGTTTTGTTTACTTCTCCCGCAATGATATGGCCTTTCAAAATTGCTTTTTGTATTTTTGAGTTTGCGCCGGAAATAATTATTTCTTTAATATCGGCGAATCCTTCTTCCGTCGGCGTTTTGTAATCTAAAAATTCATAATTGGCAAAATCAAGCTGTGAACCGATGACTTCTCCAAGCTCTTCGTCGCTGACTTTCAAGTGCTCCCGCCTGCTCTCGACCAAACGGGAGGGCGGGCAGGTAAATTTAAAATCAGAAAAATCAAAACCAATTTTTTCTGCCTTCACTCCCTTCGCCATCATCACCATTTTGCGTACAAGCAAAAAAAGCTTTCTCAAATTCATTTTTTCTACTTCGTCGCATTTTAAATAAAGCGTCTTTATGCCATTTTCTTTAACAATTTCGTCTTTATTTTTAGGCCCGACAGACACAAAAAGCACGTCCTTTTTTGCTTCTTTCAGACTATTTTTAAAAGTTAATAACATTCTTACACTATATACCTTTTTACAAAAAATTCAAAAACATAAAAGATTAAAAAACTCTTTACTTGGCGTATCTTTTTCTAGGGTACGAATTTTTTGAAGCTTAAAAAATTCTGAAGTTTTCGGCTCGTCAGCCTCAAAACCCCCTAAAAAAGATATGCCTGCGATGAGTTTTTTATAATTGCTTGATTTAGTAAAATAAAGTTATCCACACCCCTCCCTTGCTACTTTACTTGACTAAAGAACTTTAGTTTGCTAAAGTAGTGGTATGAGTAAAGGAATGAATAAAAATACATCAATAAAAACCGTAAGATTGATTCAAGAAATCGGTCCGGAGATGGATTGGGGTGACAAAAAAAACAAGCAGTTTGTCGAGGCGATTTTAGCCTTAAAAAATGCCGATGAGGCAAAACGATTTTTGCGTGACCTAATGACCGAGAAAGAAATATTTGAATTTTCTAATCGTTTGGAAGCTGCTTCCCTGCTTACTAAAGATGTTCAATATAATGCAATCATAGAAAGCACAGGCCTTTCTTCTACTACTATCGCTAGAATATCAAAATGGCTTAAAGGTTCGCTCGGCGGATATCGTTTAATTCTTTCTCGTCTTAATCATCACAACTCTTCCAAACTTGAGAAGGGATTGTCTTTGAATTCATAATTATTTTAAAAATATTTTTTCGAAATTAACCCCTTCTCAAGTTTGAGAAGGGGTTTTTATTTGTTCTTTAAAACTTAATAGGAGGAAGAAATGAAAAGGAAAGATTTTAATTGCTTTTCTCTGGGAGGATGTGGTCCGCACAAGTAAATTAAGGTAGAGAGGTTAAAATATTTTTAATCTCTCTACTTATTACTATATAATCTTTAAAAATAAAGGAGATGAAATGTTACCACAAACCGTAAAAATAATGAAAAAATTACGAGAGATAAACAGATCTATTGATAACGCTCTAAAAATAAATGAATTTGTCGATTCATATATTGAGGAATGTATTCTTAACAATCAGCCGGCAACTTTGATAACTCCATGGTCATTGTCCAGAAGTTTTACAAAAAGACACGTTGATCAAGGGAATATCTTTATACCCACTAAAAATGAAGAACGATTGTTTAGAAAAGAAATTACAGTAATTATCAATACTTTCCAGGAAAATAATCTAACCTTGAATTGGTGGATTATTTTTTCACGCTCATATATAAGGACTAAATCAATAAGTGAAGAATTAGAGAAGGAATATATTGCGATGATTGCAAACTTGATAGAAATAAATAAATTAGAGATAGCAATTGTAAATTGGGAAGATGATGTAATTAATATGAACCACAAACCTAATACTGACCTATTTCTCGAAGAAAATTTCTCCAAAATGATAAGGCAAAAAGACTTTGAGTACGAATTAAGTAGGCGTAAAGATCGAGCAGAATCTATTCTTCTGTTAAGCGTTCCAAACGAAGAATTAATCAAGGAAACAAAATTCAAGATTGCTTGTGAAGCAGAAGAAGGACGATTTCTTATGGAAAGCAATAAGAATCCACTTTGCGAATCGGGTAAATTCCTTTTTTTAATACTTGGGAGAGCAGAGAGATATCACTTCTTTTCAACTTTAACCCCTGAATTTGAAAAACGGATATTATGCATACTAAAACCATATCCGTGGAGATTACAACAATCCTCTGTGCCTTAAAGCCAGAGGATTTTTTATTCATTAACTTTATCAAACTAAAGTAGTTATTTTTTATAAATTAAAATGATATAATTGATATTATGAAAAGACAAGTAATCTGCATTCATGGAGGAGAAACATTTGATTCTTACAAAGAATATTTTTCTTTCTTAAAGAAATATAAACTTAATAAAGACAATCTGATTAAAAAAAGATGGGCAAATTTTTTAGAAGAAAATCTTGGTAAAAATTTCGAAGTTTTATTGCCTAAAATGCCAAATCCTCTAAATGCAAAATATTCAGAATGGAAGATTTGGTTTAAAAAACTTTTTCCCTTCTTATACAAAGAAACTATTTTAATTGGCGGTTCATTAGGAGGAATATTTCTTGTTAAATATTTATCTGAGAATAAATTCCCAAAAAAAATTAAGGGTTTATTCTTAGTTGCTCCACCATTTGATGATAAAAACCATAATTATTCTTTAGCAGATTTTAACTTTAAAATAAAAAATCTAAAAAACTTAGAAAAACAATGCAAACAAATCAATATTTATCATAGCAAAGATGATCCTATAGTTCCCTTTACAGATTTTAAAAAATACAAGAAATATTTATTAAGAGCAAATTTTTATGAATTTAAAAATAGAAAACATTTTGGCCAAGAAAAATTTCCTGAAATTATAAAAAGTATTAAAAATTTAGCCAAATAGAAAAATTAGAAAGCTATTTGTGTGCGTCGATTTTGGCGGCGAGAATGAAATCGTTTTCGGAAAGTCCGTCGATGGAGTGCGTTGAAAGTTCCAGCAAAACTTTGTTATAAAAAATATGAATATCAGGATGATGTCCTTCTTCTTCCGCTATATCGGCTACTCTGCCGACAAAATCTATTGCTTCAACAAAATCTTTGAATTTGAATTCTTTTGAAATTTTTAGCGCTTTTTCATCAAGAACCCAGCCTGGGACTTCATCCGCATAATCTTGCGCATCTGCTCTGCTAAGCGGTTTGACTTCCCCTTCACATGGCACACATTTTTTGTTTAATAAATCTGTCATTTAGATCATCAAAAATTATTTATTTAACTTTATGCCGAGTTCCTTTAATTGTTTGTCTGAAATTTCTGATGGTGAATCCATCATTAAATCTCTTCCCTCGCCTGTTTTCGGAAATGCTATAACTTCGCGGATATTCGGTTCATTTTGTAAAATCATTACAATACGATCAATACCCGGCGCAAAACCACCATGTGGAGGTGCACCGAAAGTAAATGCTTCAAGCATATGCCCAAATTTTTTCTTTTGTTCTTCTTCTCCTATATTTAAAAGTTTAAAAACTTGTTTTTGTATTTCTTTTTCATGAATACGGATAGATCCAGAAGAAAGTTCATAGCCATTTAACACTAAGTCATAAGCATTTGCTCGAATAGAAAACAAATCCTCGCCTTTCAAAAACTTTTTTTTGTCTTCTTCTTTAATTGAACAAAAAGGATGATGTACTGCTTGCAACTCTCCTTCATCATTTTTTTCAAACATTGGAAAATCAAGAATCCATACAAATGCAAGCTCATTTGGATTATTTTTATCTACACGCAAATCTGGTTTATCTGAACCATATTTTTCTAATGATTCTTTATAAGAAATACGTGAAAAAGGTATTCTAGTAATTTTTTTTTCCGGATATACATTTTTTACAAGTTTAATAAACATTGCTTCTGTATATTCAAGCACTTCTTCCTGAGTCACAAAAGACATCTCAAAATCAAGCTGGGTAAATTCTGGTTGCCTATCTCCTCTTGTATCTTCATCTCGCATACAACGTGCAACTTGGAAATATTTTTCAAAACCAGCAACCATAGAAAGTTGTTTGAATTGCTGAGGAGATTGAGGAAGTACATAAAATTTTCCTTTAAAAAGTCTAGAGGGTACGACATATTCACGTGAACCTTCCGGAGTACCTTTCATGAGTATTGGCGTTTCAATTTCAACAAAATTATTCTTATGCATATAATCCCGGAAAAAAGAAATAATTTTATCTCGCATTCTAATATTTTTTTGCATTCTTTCTGTTCGTAAATCTAGATATTTATATTTCATCCTGAGATCTTCATTGACTCCAATAGAATTTTCATTTATCTGAAAAGGCGTAGTCTCTGCTTTATTTAAAATTTCAATGTTTGTGACTTCAAGTTCCACATCGCCATTTAGTACATCAGTTTTTACATTTTTATCCGGACGCTTGTTTACGATTCCTGTAATTTTTAAAACCCATTCCGGACGGATTTCTTTTGCTTTTTCTATTACATCTGCACGACTTGGTAAAGCTATACATTGCACTAAACCGGTCATATCGCGCATATCAAAAAACACCATTTTACTCTGGTCACGTCTGATATTCACCCATCCGGCGATAATTACTTCTTTTCCTATATTGTCTTTTAAATCTTTTATATAAACTCTGTTTTTCATATTAGAAGTATTTTAGCATGAAAAAATAAAAAAGGCAGTATTATTAACTGCCTTTTTGCGATGGGCCAAGTCGCTTTTTTACTGGCCCTTATTTCCACCAGTCTATATCCCAACCCATAGGTATCACCTCCTTTTTCAGAAAAAAAATGATTTTTTCTTTATATTTAATCTTCCACTTTATCAAACAAATAAGATTCCTCAATAGATAAACCTTTTTTACAATTCAAAACTATACAATTATTTTTTTTTGACATTGTATTTGTTATTTCATCTGTAATAAGTACTTTTTTACCTTTTGGTATTACTATGAAAACAGGATCACTTTGACCCCATTCATTACAATCTGTATTACCAATACGTATATATACGTCAACTTGTGGTATATATACATCATATACATCAATTGATGTTTCAATGTTTTGTTTTTTCATAATTATTATTCCAGACCAGCTGAATGCCGGTTTTCCTGTCCTTCGGCAGGGATCTTAAAACTGGATTTTCAAAGAACTTTTTTATTTAAAGAACAAAAACCAGCGTTTAGTGCGCTGTTTAGTGGATTCCTTTGTTTTTAAATAGATATATAAAAGAAATCAACAGAATAGCGCAAAAACTCGAGTTTTTGCGCCCCACCAGAAATTTGATTTTATTGCATTGTCTTTTCTTGTATTCATGTACTAGTACATAGTAGTACTATAAAAAAATAATGCAAGTGTTTGCACATAGTGAACTGTGGATAACTTTTACCTATTATTTATCTTCTATTTCCCTAACTTTTTTAACATTAAATGAAAGCCTCCGTTTTTATTGCTAAGTTCGCGAGACCCTCGAGTAACAGTGCTTATGCCAAGACTCAAATCCCCTGCTATGGATCTATGTGTCTCCTTTTTATTTAATTTTTTCACTATCTGCCATCTTAAAGCTAAAGTTTCAAACTCAACCGGTGTTAAAATATCCAGTAAAAATTCAGCCATCAATTTTTGGTCTCCATGAATTTTAGAAAAAATTTCCACTAATTCTTTTTTATATTCTGGAATCTTTTTATTGATATTTTTCATATTTTAAATTCAAATCTTAATAAACCTTTACCCCGATTTTTTCTCGCACCTCTTTCATCTTTTTTTCTGCTATAATTTTTGCTCTTTCACTGCCTGCTTTCAAAATAGCAAGCGCTGCTGGAATATTCTTTGAAAATTCTTTTCTTTTTTTTCTTAACGGCGCAATAAATTCTTCTATGTCTTCAATCAATATTTCTTTCAACTCTTTATACTTACCTTCTTTCTCTTTATAAATTTTTTTTAATTCTTCTTCACTTCGGAAAAGTTTATGGATGGCATATACATTTTCTGGTATTCCTCCTTCTGAATTTGTTACAATACTCATTACGCATTCTTTAATTTCCTCATATTCGGCAAAAAGCGGAATGTGATTATTGTAACTCTTGGACATTTTTCTTCCGTCAGTTCCCGGTACGACTGCCACATCTTTTATAATTATCGGCTCCGGCAATTTAAAAGTATCGCCAAAAATTCGATTGAATTTTTCTGCCGTGTCGCGCGCTATTTCCACATGCTGTTTCTGGTCAGCTCCTATGGGCACTATATCCGGACCATAAAGCAATATATCGGCAGCCATAAGCATTGGGTAATTAAAAGTCCCAACACATATTTCTTTATTTTTAGCTTCCGCATCCTTAAAAGCATGCGCGCGCATAAGATATGGCATTGTGGTTATAGTGTCAAAAATCCAAGCAAGTTCGGTATGTTCACTGATATCTGATTGCTTAAATATTGTTAATTTTTTAAAATCTAAACCAATAGCTAAATAATCAAGCAAAACTCCTATAATATTTTTTTCCATCTCTTCCTTGTTCTGAACGAAATTCAATGCATGATAGTCAGCTATAAAAACATAGCCTTCATAATCTTTCTGTAGATCCACAAACTGCTTCATAGCGCCAAAATAATTGCCAATATGCGGCGCTCCGGTTGGTTTTACGCCCGATAATAATACTTTTCTAGACATGTTTATATAATAGCATATTTTTATGATATTTGTCCCCATTTTAATAACATATTGTGCATTTTATAGCTTTGACTATTTTTTTACTATGCTAAAATGGCTCTAATGATAAAGACAAAGAAAACAAATATACGTATTCCTCCTCAGAGCATTCCATCAGAACAAGCAGTGCTTGGATCTATAATGTTGCGCAAGGACGCTATGCATGAAGTGGAAGATATTATAAATTCTGATTCTTTTTATGTTGAAAAAAATAAAATAATTTTTAGGGCAATGCTTGACCTATCTTTAAAGAATGAGCCGATAGATATGCTCTCGCTTTCTACAAAATTAAGCGAACAAAAAGTATTGGAAAGAGTCGGAGGCAATCAATATTTGGCGGAAATAGTAAGCGTCGTCCCTTCTTCCACAAATGTTAAACATTACGCCGAAATTGTTCAAAAAAAATATGTTTTGAGAAGTTTGATAGAAGCGGCAGATTATGTTTCTGAACTCGGTTTTGAAGAAGGTGATGATCATATGGATGATATATTGGATATGGCGGAGAAAAAAATCTTTAGCGTCATATCGTCTCCTAAAAATCAAAAATTTATAAATTTAAAAGATGCTTTACCTGAGGCATGGGAACGACTTGAAATGTTGCATGAACACAAGGGTATGCTTCGAGGATTGCCGACTGGTTTTCGAGACTTGGATACTACGCTTTCGGGCTTACAAAAATCCGATTTGATTATTTTGGCTGCAAGGCCTTCTATGGGTAAAACTACGCTTGCGCTCGATATTGCCCGTATGACTTCGATTACTCATGATAAATCAGTATTGATATTTTCTCTTGAAATGTCTTCTCAACAATTAGTGGATAGAATGTTGTCAGCGCAATCGCGCGTGAATGCGTGGAATTTGCGTACCGGACATCTTTCATCTGATCGGGACTTTTCTCAACTTCGCGATTCATTGGATAAACTTGCAAAAGCTAAAATTTATATTGATGATCAACCAGGCAATTCTATTGTTCGAATGAAAGCCCTTTCCCGCAGATTGAAAGCGGAAAAAGGGCTTGATCTCATAGTTGTTGATTACTTGCAACTTATGACTACCTCAAAAAATTACGATTCAATGGTAAATCAAGTGACAGAAATTTCAAGATCATTAAAAAGCTTAGCTAAAGAACTCGACGTGCCGGTATTAGCTCTTTCCCAACTCTCTCGCGCCGTAGAATCACGCGGAGGCAAACCAAGACTATCCGACCTTCGTGATTCAGGATCCATAGAACAAGACGCAGATGTGGTAATGTTTATTCATAGAGAGGATAAAGGCAAGGATGAAGCTGATAAAACAAATATCGCCGAGATTTTAATTGAAAAACACCGCAATGGTCCGACCGGAAAAATTGAACTTTATTTTGATGAAAAAACCACTACTTTTATAAATCTTGAAAAAAGTAATCTTAGCGAGTTTTCTGCATCAAAAATAAGCGAGGATTTAGAAGAATTCTAAAACTGATATGGATATCATAGAAAAATTAACTGAAATTTTTAAAGAATTTCCAGGTATCGGAGAAAGACAAGCGAAACGTTTCGTCTATTTTTTAATGTCCAGAGATTTGGATTATACTTCAAATTTATCTTCCATGATTAAAGAGCTAAAAAAAGACACAATAAGATGTTCCGAATGCTTTAGATTTTTTATATCTAATTCTAAAAAAGAAAAAATGTGTGAAATTTGTGCGGACAAAAATATTGATTCCTCCACTTTAATGATTGTTGAAAAAGATTCCGATTTGGAAAGTATAAGCAAAAGCAGAGTTTATAATGGAAAATATTTTATTCTGGGAGGACTTGTGCCGATTGTTGAAAAAAATACAAATAGAGTAATAAGAATTAATGAATTAATAAAAAAAATAAAAAATGAAAAAAATCTTAAAGAAATAGTCCTAGCCTTTTCTTCTAACCCACAAGGCAATCATACAGATTTTTATGTTCGAAATCAGCTTAAAAATACGATAGAACCTCTCGGTATTAAAATATCTTCTTTAGGCAAAGGTCTCTCCACCGGCACTGAACTTGAGTATTCAGACAACGACACCTTAAAAAATGCCCTAAAAAATAGACAATAAAAAAAATCCGCTTACAGCGGATTTTTTTTATTTTATATTAAGAATCTTTACTTTAAAAAATGGCTGACGATGACCGTTTCGGCGAAGATAACGGGATTTCTGCTTATATTTCATAACCAGAATTTTACGAGCTCGGCCTATTTCTACAATTTCAGCATTTACTTTTGCGCCAGTTATGTAAGGTGTGCCTATGGTCGTATCTTTGCCGTCATCAACCAAAAGTACCTTGTCAAAAGAAACTTTATCGCCCTTTTTATACTCACCTTTTATTTTCTCAATAGAAAGTAAGCTATCTTTGGAGACTTTATATTGCTTTCCGCCTGTTTGTATGACTGCGAATTCCATAAGGCTCATATTATATTAAATTTGAAAAAAACGCAAATCTTGCTATAATGGTATTATGCAAACAAAAATTATTGAAAGATATTTTTTCTTCATTTTATTATTCGCTGTTTTCATTTTTTCTTTTTTAATTTTCCGTCCTTTTTGGATAGTGCTTGTGCTCGGTATTTCTTTTTCTATAGTACTTTATCCCGTTTATGAATGGTTTAATAAAAGAAAATTGCCAAATTGGTTATCTGCGCTTCTTACCATATTTTTCTTCATTATAATAATTGGAGTTCCGCTTTTTGGTATGGGTATTATAGTTTTCAATCAAAGCCAGAATGCCTATCAAATAATTATTAATAATGTCCATTCTTTGTCTTTTATAGATTCAATAAATAATTCAATAAACAGAGTATTGCCAGAAAGCATTTCTTTCGATTTATATGAAAAAATCTCAAATTTTATTTCTTTTGTGTCAAACAATATAGCGAGTATTTTCACCTCCACATTATCTACTATTTTTTCTTTAGTTCTTACTCTCTTGTCTATGTTTTATTTTTTAAAAGATGGCACACATTGGAGAAAAGCATTAGTTATATTGAGTCCGCTTTCAGATGCTGACGATGAAAAAATTATAAATAAACTTTCACGCGCGGTCAATGGCATTATTAAAGGATATCTTTTGATTGCTCTTATTCAAGGAATATTAATGGGGATAGGGCTTGCGCTATTCGGAGTACCAAATCCCGCACTCTGGGGATTAGTAACCATGATTACCGCACTTGTACCTACTGTTGGTACTGCAATTATTTCTGTGCCAGCTATAATATTTCTTTTTGTTACAGGAAATACCATAGAAGCTATCGGACTTTTAGCCTGGGCGGTAGTAATTGTAGGCATGATTGATAACTTATTAAGTCCAATCATTGTTGGCAATAAAATAAACTTGCCTCCTTTCTTAATTTTATTTTCTGTTTTAGGCGGAATTTCCCTTCTGGGTCCAGTCGGTATTTTAGTTGGGCCTTTAACTATAAGCCTGCTTTATACTCTTATTTCAATTTATAGGAATGAATTTAAACAAAATATGGCTTTATAAATCAAAATGTCATTAAAATTTTACAATACGCTAACAAGAGAAAAAGAGAATTTCATTCCACTTAACCCTCCGAACGTCACTTTTTATTCTTGCGGTCCGACAGTTTATGATTATCCTCACATCGGAAATTATCGTGCTTATATTTTTGCCGACACATTGAAGCGTGTTTTATTATATGAGGGTTTTAAAGTGCGTCATATAATGAACTTGACTGATATTGACGACAAAACTATTCTCAACTCGCAAAAAGAAGGAAAAACACTAAAGGAATTCACGGAATTTTACACGCAAGAATTTTTTAAAGATATAAAATCTCTTAATATTTTAAATCCAAGTAAATTTACGAAAGCCACAGATTACATCGGCGAAATGGTTGATATTATTAAAAAATTGATGAAAAACGGTTTGGCTTATAAAAGCGAAGATAACAGCATTTATTTTGATATTAAAAAATTCAAAAACTATGGAAAACTTTCTCATCTTGTTCTGGAAAATCAAAAAGAAAATGCATCCGGCAGAATAAAAACAGACGAATATGAAAAAGATAATATTCAGGATTTTGCTCTTTGGAAAGCATGGGACGAAAAAGATGGAGATGTATTCTGGGATGCAGATTTTGGAAAGGGCTTGCCCCGTGAGAGCGAAGCGATTATACGGGGACGTCCAGGCTGGCATATAGAATGTTCCGCAATGTCTATGGCAAATCTGGGAGAACAAATAGACCTGCATACCGGCGGCGTGGATAATATATTCCCACATCATGAAAATGAGATTGCTCAATCCGAAGGAGCGACAAGAAAAAAATTTGTAAAATACTGGATGCACAATGAATGGGTACTGGTCGATCAGAAAAAAATGGCAAAATCATACAATAATTTTTATACTTTAAAAAATATTATAGATAAAGGTATTAGCCCTATTTCTTATAGATTTTGGCTTTTAATGGCCAACTACAGAACTAGGGTAAACTTCGTATGGGAGGCTCTAGAAGGTTCAGAAATAGCCTTAAAACGCCTCTATAAGCTCTATATTGAGCTTGGCGAGAAAATAGGAAAAGTAAATGTTAATTTTCAACATAAATTCAAAGAATACCTGGAAGATGATTTAGACACCCCAAGGGCATTATCACTTCTTTGGGATGTTATAAAAGACAAAAATATTTCTTCTAGCGATAAAAAGGCAACCATTCTTGATTTTGACAAAGTTTTGGGACTTGGTTTTGAAAATGTAAAAAAAGAAATAATTCCGGCAAAGATTATAAGACTAGCGGAAGAAAGAGAACAAGCTCGCAAAAATAAAGATTTTAAAAAATCTGATGAATTACGAGATAAAATAAATAATTTAGGGTATGATATAAAAGATGGAGAAAATGAATATACAATAAATTCAAAATAAAATATTATGATAGACAGAGTTGTAAACACAAAAAATATAAAAAAATCCGACGTAGTGCTTTTAAGTGTTCCTTTTGAAAATAGTGTCTCTTTTATGGGAGGCACTTCTAAAGGTCCTAAAAAAATAATACATTGTTTAAATAATAATTTGGAACTTTTTGATGTTAATTTACATTGTGAGCCGGCAAAAATACTAAAAACTGCTCATAAGGAAATATTTGGTTTAAAGAAACTTACTCCGGAAAAAGTATTAAAAAAAATAAATTCCGAATATAAAAAATTATTTAATGATGGAAATTTTATGATTATGCTGGGCGGAGAACATACTGTATCATTCGGAGCACTTGAAGCGATTTCAAAAAAAGAAAATCCAAAAGATATAACTATATTGCAAATAGATGCTCATCAGGATCTGCGTGATAATAATAGTGATTACAGTGAAAATCATGAAAAATTCGCTCATTCGTGTACAATGCGCAGAATTCATGAACTTGGCTTCCCTATCGTGCAAGTTGGTATTAGAACATATTCAAAATATGAATATGAGTATTGGCAAAAAAACAAAAAAACAATTACTGTTTTTGAATGGAACAAGAAACAAATACCTATAAGTGAGATATTAAAATCAATCAAAACCAAAAAAATCTACATTACGGTTGATGTAGATGGTTTTGACCCCGCATATATGCCAGGAACCGGTACGCCGGTACAAGGAGGATTAAGATGGTATTACGGCCTTGATTTGATTGAAAGAGCGATAAATGGAAAAGAGTTAGTCGGCGCGGATATCGTGGAAGTTTCCCCTCAACGCGATTCAGTTCTGACAGAATTCGGCGCCGCTTTAATTTGCTATAAAATAATGACTCACAAATTTAAGAAGAAATTGCTTTCTTAAAAATTTTTTTGCGGTAAATACTGAAGATTATAACAATATTCGCTACTATAAAATAAATACCGAGCGAGTAGATAGTAAAAATCCATTCCTTAATAATTAGCAAGCCAATAATTTGACTAATGGTGCCAGACAGATAAACAGAAGCCGATTCGGTTTCTGGAAAATGCCAAGATTTTATGATAGTCGGAAGAGCGGCTAGTCCATCGCTTAATATCACAAAAACAACCGAGACTGTTAAGTTTTTAGTTAACACATAAAATACCAGCGCGATAATGGAAAGCAATCCGCAAATTGTGTCAAGAAAAGTTATTTTCCAATATCCATTCTTTCTAAAAATAGAAACGAGTAGAACCAAAAAAGGTCCAAAACCCGCCATAAAGACCGGGATAACAGAGAGGCCTGCACCGGCTTTTAGTTGGAAAAAGAAACCGAGAAGAGGTGCCAACATCCAAATAAACCAAGAAACTAAATTGGGTCTGGTTTGCCCAAAAAACATAGTTTTGAAATAGAAATAATATCCAATGATATTAAGAAGTATCCCAACGAAAATTATATTTTCAGGTAACATAAACTATATTCCCTCTTTTTTGAGTTGTTCTATTATTTCCCGAGATTTATGAGAAAGCTTATTTGGAAGCTTTATTTTTAGCTTAATCAATAAATCACCTCGTTTACTTTTTGAAACAGGCACGCCTTTACCTTTTACACGAAGAATTTCATTGATAGATACGCCTTCCGGAATTTTAACTTTTATTTCTCCATCTAAAGTTTGTATGGAATATTCCGTACCTAAAAGAGCATCTGAAAGTTTTAAATCAAGATTCATCACCAAATCGTTTCCGTCTCTTTTAAAAACCGAATGTGTTGCAATATTCACTTTTATATATAAATCACCTGGTGTTCCTTTTGTAATTGCCTCACCTCCTCCAGTCATTCTAATCATCTCACCATCCCGCATCCCAGCCGGGATATTTATGGAAATTTCTTCTTCACGACGCAATACTCCTTTACCTTTACATATCTCACATTTTTCTTTCGGTACTTCACCGGAACCCAAGCATTCTTCGCAAATTTTTGTGCTTGAAATGGTTCCGAGTATTGTTCTTTTTGCCTCACGAATTTTTCCTTGACCGTTGCAATATTTACAAGTTTCCATCTTGGTACCGAATTTCGCGCCAGACCCATCACAAACAGAACAATTTGATGTTTTAGTAATTAAAATTTTTCTGCTGGTGCCAAAAATAGATTCAGAAAAAGAAATTTGTATCTCGGTAGAAATATCACGCCCTCGTCTTGCTTCTCTTCTTCCTCCTCCCATTCCCCCAGTAAAAAAATCGCTAAAAATATCATTTAAGTTTCCAAAATCAAAATCCGCACTGCTATTTTGAAATCCTCCGGAAAAATCGAAACCACCGAAACCGTTCCCTTGAGAAAATCCTTCCCAGCCAGAGGCTGGTCCGCCTCCGGCGGAAAAACCAGACCCGTACTGATCGTATTTCGAACGCTTAGAATCATCGGAAAGTATCTGATAGGCTTCGTTTACTTCCTTAAACTTAGCTTCATTCCCCTCTTTTTTGTCGGGATGATATTTATGCGCTAATTTATAAAAAGCCTTCTTGATTTCGTCTTTTGAAGCGCCTTTATTAACACCTAATGTTTTATAATAGTCTTTTTGCATAACGTTTATCTGGACATTATATCATAGGTTCAGCTTCTTGAGAAATTTTTTTATTTTCATCTTTTTTTGAATTTTCTTCTCCGTTTTCTCCTCCATTATTTTCTTTTTCTCCACCATTTTCTTTTCTTTTCGCCTTGCTTTCAATTATAGCTTTTTCCTCAGCGCTTCTAATAATCGTTGCTTCTTCTTCGGCGATGAGTTTCGCTGCATCATCTTTAGGTATTGAAAACTTTCTGCGAGATGCTTCAATAATTTCTTTACGATATGAGGGATGCGTCGGTGGAAAAACTCTGAGAGTCTCTGCTGAAAATGGATCATAAGACTCTCCATCAATCGTCATTTTGATATAAAATTCCGCAACGGCAAGATTAATCATATCTTTAACGCCGAACAAAGGTTCAAATTCTGGTTTTAATTTTACCGCATCTTCTCCACCAACTCTAAAACAAATCAAACTTCCTGTGTTTCCAAGCACTGCGTGCTGAACTTGAGGAATAAGCTGACCAATATATTGGTGAGCTATTGTAAGATTAAGAGCATATTTTCTTGCTTCTGATAAAATATTTTCAAAAGTTTGAGTAACAATATTATGAAACTCGTCTATATACAAATAAAAGTCCACACGATCTTCCTCGGGAATACTTGCTCGTTCCATTCCTGCTTGTTTTATTTTAGTCAAAAACATTGAACCGAAAAAACTTGAATTTTCTTCTCCAATACGGCCTTTCGAAAGGTTAATAAAAATCAATTTGCCTTGATCCATTAATTCGCTTATATCTATTTTATTTTGTTTCTGACCGAAAATGTTTCGTAGTAACGGATCAGACAAAAACTGTCCGAGTTTGTTGACAAGCGGAATAATAGCATCCGTATCAAATTTTTCAGACCAGTCAGCAAATTCTATAGCGAAGAATCTTTTAACCATGTCGTCAGTTATATATTCAACTACTTTTTGCCTGTAATTTCTGTCTGTTAACATTGAAATCATTCCACGCATTGTGGCATGCGGATAATCAAGCAATGCTAAACAAGTAAAACGAAAGACGTGTTCAAGACGAGGCGTCCAGTTAGCTCCGAACTGTTTCTGCAAGACTTCGATTAATCCCTGGGTTAATTGAAATTTGAACATTGGGTCAACGTTAGCAAGCGGATTAAAAGATGCCGGAAAATCAACGTCCCCAGGGTCTATCATACAAACATCTTCTATGCGCTCTTTTGGGATGTAATCAAGCATGGCTTCTATAACATCACCGTGCGGATCAATAAAACATAAGCCATGATTGTATGTTATATCTTGACGCATAAGAAGCTCAAGTAATTTACTCTTACCAACTCCTGATTTTCCAACTATGTAAAGATGTCGTCTTCGGTCTATGCGCTTGATACCGAAAATAAATTTTTTTTCTTCAAGAGAAGCAACATAATTAGTACGCCCAATAAAAGAAACCTCTTCAGGTTTAACTTTTCCAAACACCGGTAACTCTGGCGGAGGTGGACCGTATTTGATTATTTGCACTCGATTTGGCTTGGGCATATATTAGTATTCTATCATATAATTACCACCCCTTCTATTCCCCTCCTTAATTAAGGAGGGGGTTGGGAGTGGTTAATAAATCTCCTTATTGTAGCAACTCTCACAGTAAACTATTTCCGGCCTATCGGGGGCGTAATTTGTCGTAATTTCCTCTTTGCATTTATCACAGTTGCGTTTCCAGAATTTATATGGACCTCTGCGGGTAATACGATCTTGATGTCGGCAAAAAAAACATTTTCTCGGTATAGGTAAAGTCATTTTGTGATAAAAAACAAGTTCCTGCTCAGTAATTTTATAATTGCGGTTACAATCTATGCATTGTAATATTTCACCTGTTATAGAATCGGGCACATTTTTAATATGGTCTGGAATTTCTTCTGGCTTCATTGTTTCTTTTCCTTCTGTTTTTTGAATATCATCTTCCCATCTAAAACCCTGCTTCAATGCTTTTTCTTTTGCAAGCGGCATATTATCTTGCGCTATTGTTTCATTATAAGCGAATGGCGCAAGTTCTGGCGGAATCATGAGTCCGTATAATTTTTTCTCTTTCAGTTCATTAATAATGTTTTCTTTAAATTTCCCGTATTCTTCTTTTGAATACTGTTTATTCAAAATGCAATATGAAACATTTTTTAAACCATCACAACCAATACAATCATGACAATTCCTCAAGGCAAAAGAATAAGCGATATCCTGAGAATTAGCCACGGTACAAGATCCAATTACACGAGATGAATAACCAACGGCAACACATTCAAGAAGCAATTCGCTTTTGTAACCATATCCTATTGCGCCATTTGAATTGCAAGCACTTCTCGTTGAAAAAAGATTCTTTGAATCTTCTGCGCCAATTATTTCAAAACTATTTTGAATATTTTTACATTCTAGAAGAAAATCCCCGGCTGAATTTACTGTTTTAAAGTTATTATTCTCCCGTCTTGGAAACTTTAAAGAAAATTCATAAAACTTTTTCTGAATTTCCTGCATTTTAGAATAACTACCTATTATTTCACTTACTTTCTTTTTATATTCGTCATGCGATAATGGTTCATTAAAAAAATGATAAGATTTGTTTCTTAAATTAACGCAGCCAAAACAATTATTGACATTACCACAATTCAAAGTAAAAATAGAGTCTATTGAACCAAAAGTATTTCTTGCGAAAATCAAACCATTTGATTTTAAAACATTTATACATTCATAACACCTTTCAATATTCTCTCCAAAATAACAATCGGAAAAATCCTTGGAAAATCGTACTCCCCTAGAGTAAGAAGCATTTTCTGTAGAACCACAATTAAATATGAGATAACAATTTTTCAAACCCCCGGACATGTTGGCATATTCACTATTTATATTCGGACCATCACCAGTACTCAAAAAAGTCGTATTTTTGGGAACTTTATGAAAAAGATCATTGAGTTGTTCAAAAAATGGCTTATCTGTTTGGTAATCTTGCGCAAAATCTTTAGCATCCCAAGAATCCGACATATAACATTTATAACAGACAGTATTATATAGCGATTTGGGATTATACATGGATAAAATATTTTTTTCACACATTTCACATTTTCTTCCCGAATAGAGAGACATTTCGTTTCTCCATAATGCCAACTGTTTGAAACGACAATCCGGACAAATCATTGGTGCCGGCACATTCATTTTTTTGTAAAAAGAAAAATCATCCGTTTCTATGATAAATTCTTGCTGGCATTTTTTACATTGTCGTGTTTCGTTTTGCATTTTTTAATTTCCTTAACCTATCATATATGATATACTAACACTTTTCTAATTTTATATTTCTAATATACTTCTTTATTATAACAATTTTCACAGTAAATAATTTCCGGTCGATTAGCTGCATAGGCTGTTTCAAATTCGTTATTGCATTTCTCATTATGTTCATGATTTGATTTATTACACATACAAGTCCTGTGCCATAATTTCATTGGATTTCTTTTTCTTAAACGCGCTTCGTGGCGACAAATAAAACAAAGACGCGGCAATGGCACTCCAAGTTGACGATATAAATTGAGTTCATTTTCTGTTATTTTGAAGGCTCCTAAGCAACGGTCCTGGCATTTTCCTTTATGCAAGCAGCCTATAATTTCTCCAACAATGGAATTTGAAACATTTTTCAAATCATCCGGAAGATTTTCGGGTTGTATTGTTGTTACATATTCGCTAACTTTTCTGTCCCGCCACTTATATCCTTTTTTAAGCGCCTCTTCTTTGGTTAAAGGAAAATAATCTTGAGCAACCGTTTCATTGTAAGTAAATGGCGAAAGTTCCGCTGGAAAAAATTCTCCGTATTTATAAATAATACCTCTTTTATCTACATATGGCATATTATTCATATGCTTTTTTATCTTCGGAATAAGAACTTCATATTCTTCCTTAAAATATTGTTTGTTTAAAATACAATAATTTTTATTTCTTATACCAATACATCCGAATAAATTTGAACAACCGTAGCAATTAAAAGAATATTCAACATCGTTTGAACTATAAACCACGCTTGTAAAAAGATTGCGAAAACTGCTCATTTTCCCAGTACTACCAGTATCAAATATTTCATACATTAATTCCCCTACTGCAATTCCCGGCCCAGAATCATGTGCATCTTTAACACGCAAAGCCCAATGAACATGTTTACAATCTTCTACTTGACCTCTTATATCAAAACATATTTTACAATTTTTTGTTCCATCAAGATTATCACCCGTAGAATTCACCACCTGTATTTGATTTGTAAAACGATGTATTGATTTGAGATAAAGCTCATTGAATTTTTCTTTGAGTTTTAAAATAGTTTCATAACTTCTTAAATTCAATTTCGCCAAATGATTAACATATTCTTCTCTTGAAAGTTGTTCATTCCACATGCAATATGATTTACTGCGGAGATTTACGCACCCGAAACAACTTATACAACCGTTGCAGTCATACAAGAAATACGAATCTACACAATTTTTGCATTTTAAAGAATACAAAGTATGATAGCAATCCGTGCAAAATACGTCGTCATAGCAAAGTTCGGAACGATGAACAACATAGAGATCTGAGCATTCTTTGGTTTCTGAAATTCTATTAGAATAAAACGTTTTTTCTATTTTCCAAGAGCCTGAAGACATATAGCTATCTTTACTGTCTTCAGCTACGTTGCAATAATCGCTGTTCTTCGCGTTTGAATTTGAAAGACACTGTAACGGAATACTGTCTCGTAATTCTTTCCATTGTTGGAAAAATGGTTTTAAAAAATCATATTTACGTTCGTATGAAATAGGATTCCATTTATCACCCCACCAAGATTTCATATCATATACTATAAGTTTTTCTTCCGGATGGTAAATAGTAATAATATTTTCATTGTGGCCTTCTGCATTGCATTTCCTCTTATAAAGAGACATTTCATTTCTCCAACATAGACGCCTGACGGTCCGGCATTCCGGACAGAATGTCGGAGGAGAAACTTTGATTTTTTCATAAAAACTAAAATCCTCCGGCTCGATTATAAAGTCTTTTTTACAATTTTGACAGATTTTTTTTTCACTGGCGTTATTCATATCTTTGGCTCTTTAAGGCCTTGCCTTTGGGTTCTCTTAAGGCAAGGCCTTTTCCCGCCAACTTTTACTCCAAAATTTTCCTCAAGATATCTTCCGGAACTTCCCTCGGCTGTAGACCTACGGGCGAAGCTTTCACTTCCTTTTTAGGTGCAGATATATTTGTATTTTGTATAAAATTCTTTAATTTATCCATATCTTCTTTACTTGCAGATCTGTCTTTGGAAGTGGCATTGGATGTTGGTTCTGTATTTTTTAGTTCACTCAAGGAAATTGTTGGTTTAATAGGTTCTTTTTTTTCTTCCTCGCCTGCATCGCTTTGCGAAGCATTGCGGGCAGGTAAAATTTTATTTTCAGAAAGTGTTTTATTCAAAATTTCTCTCAAAGCCGTATTATCTCTAACTACCGGAGAAACAGGTTTTGGTTTTTCATTTGACTGTAGGCCTATAGGTGAAACTTTAGTAAAAACTTTTCTAATTGTTGAAAATATTTTCGGTCGCACAGTTGGAACATTCTTTTCTGGAGTTTTTTTATCAATATCATGTGATATAGTTTTACTAATTCTTTCCGGATATCTTTCTGCTTCCCCGTTATTTCCATCTTTTTGCTTAAACTCTATGCCTAAATCAGCCAATGGCTTATAAAACTTTGTTTCATCTTGTTTGATTTGTTTCGTTGCTCCGGCAATTGGCTTTATTTCTCCTGATTTTATTTTAGCTATGCAATCTTTACAATATACTGACCTGCCCGGTTCTGGCTTAAAAGGAACTGTCGTATCTTTTCCACAACTGGAACACTTAGCTGGAAATTTTTCTACACCGCCGATATTGCTGTCATCACCAATTGACATTCCACTCCAATCATTTATTTCTCGCTCTACTACTTCTCTTGATCTACAATAGAGATCACGAGAAGATTTAATAACTTCTTCTTCAACTTCTTTATTGCCAGACTTTATCATAGGCGGAAGAGTTTTAGCCGAAAATGGACGAGATGTAACTCCATCTATCATCAATTTTAAATAAACTTTGAAATTCGGCAAATTCACAATATCTTGGGGAGTAAATTCAGGTTCAAATTCTTTTTCCAGAAACTCGGCATCATCAGCGCCAACTCTGAAAACTACCATTGTACCGACGTTGCCAAAAACAGCATCTCTAACACTGGAATTCTTATCTGAAATAAGTTGAGCGGTATATTGATGCGCAACAGTTAAATTTAATCTGTATTTTCTGGCTTCGGATAAAATACCGGCAAAAGCGTCAGTTACGAAATTTTGAAATTCATCTACATAAAGATAAAAATCTTTTCTTTCATTTTCAGGAATTCTAACACGTTCCATGGCTGCAAGCTGAATTTTGGTAATTATCATACCTCCTAAAAGCGAAGAATTATCTTCTCCAATGCGTCCTTTGGAAACATTCACTAAGAAAATTTTTCCTTCATTCATTATGTCAAAAATATTTATAGTGCTTATAGACTGGCCGACAATATTTCTAATAATGGAAGTGGAAAGAAATTGTCCAACTTTATTTTGAATCGGCGCAATGGCTTCATTTCTGAATTTATCTTGCCAAGCTTCATATTCATGCACCCAAAAAGCTTTTATAACTGGATCTTTCAAATTTGTGATTATTTTTTGACGATAATCTTTATCCACCAACATTCTGGGAATTCCAAGAAGTGTTGAGCCAGGAGTATCTAATAGCGCTAATATCGCATTATTTAAAATATATTCCATTCGGGCACTCCATGCATTCGCCCAAATTTTAGTAAAAATACCCATGAGTCCTGAAGCTACCAAATGCTTGTATTTAGGGTCGATAAGTTCCAAAACATTAAATCCAATATGAAAATCCGTATCAGCCGGATTAAAATAAACAACATCTTTCATACGATGCGGCGGAATAGCCGATAAAATTGCTTCTACATTTTCTCCATGCGGGTCAACCATGCAAACTCCGTCACCATTTTCTATATTCTGGATAATCATGTTGAACATCAGCGCAGATTTACCTGTACCGGATTTTCCGAGAATATAAACATGCTGACGTCTATCTTTGCGCTTTATGCCAAAGAGCACATTTTTATCTCTATAAGTAGTAAAACCAAAGTATGTAAGTTCTTTATTTTTTGGCAGTTCGTGTAGATCCATAGCTATATTATAACACCCGGTAGTGAATTTTGAAAATATGCTTAAGCACGCAAATTTATCAATTTGCCTTCCAAAAATCTACTACCGGGCTAATATATTTCAGCCTGATAACATTTCTCGCAATATACTATCTCAGGTCTATCTGGGGCATAAGAGGTTTCAAACTCGTTTGAGCATTTTCCAGAATGTTTATGATCTATTTTTTCGCACATGCAAGCTCTGTGCCAAAGCTTGAATGGATTTCTGTTTTTTACTCTGTTTGCATATCTGCAATATAGACATCTCCTCGGTATCGGGATCTGCATTTTTTTGTAAAAAATGAGTTCATTTTTAATAATTTTATAATTCCTTTGACACTCAATACATTTTAAAACTTCATCTATTATATTGTCTTTTACGTCCTTTATTGAATCTGAAATTTTTTCTGGTGGTAATGTTTCTTTACCTACGGTCTTTTGTGTATTATCCTGCCAGTTGTATCTGCTTTTTTTCGCTTCTTCCCTCGTAAGCTGTATAACTTCCGGAGCGTATGTTTCGTTATACCCGAATGGAGAAAGCTCAATTGGATAAAATTCTCCATATCTGTAAACAGCGCTTTTTTTATCAATATATGGTATATCATTCATATGTTTTATTATTTTAGGCAATAACTTTTCATACTCTTCTTTTGTATATTGTTTGTTGAAAATACAATAGTTTGCATTACGAAGTCCGACACATCCAAAACAATACTTGCAATTGTGACAATGTTGGGAATATTTTATATCCTGGCTTTTAACGGAGAAAACTCCGAAAAGATTTAACTGGGAATGGTCTCCAACAACACATTCATAACATTCTGAAGATATACCTGTTGTCGTTATGTCATAACAATCCCTGGTAATACTACGGCTATCTCCGCAAAAGTCAGAATATTTTACATTTTCAGCGTTCTTTACTACAAAACATTCTTTAGAATTCTTGGCATAAGAAAGGATGTCTCCGGTAGAGTTGACACATTGAAAAACTTGGACATATCGCCTGAAAAATTTGGCTAAAAATTCATCAATCTCTTTTTTAGCTTTCTCCACGCCGTAAAAAGTATCAAGTTTATAAGATGCTAAAATTTTTTTATACTCTTCTTTAGAATACTGTTTATTTTGAAAATTGTATTTTTTATTACGCAATCCGAAACACATAAAACAATTCTGACAATCTCTGCAGTCATACAAGAATTCAGAATCAATACAGGCCAAACAAACTTGTGAGTATTTTAGCTGATATGATTTTGAACATAAAAAACATTCATATACCCATTCACTAGCGGATCTTATAGCCATACAGTCAACAATAAACTTTCCTGCTAAGACAAAATAACTATACATTACATTTTCCACATACCAGCCGGAAAAACACATATAGCAATTTTTAGAAAACCACCAGTCATGAGTATATTCACAATTCAAACTAGCAATGCCATCATCATTTACAACAGATATTTGCGGAACTTTGTGTAAAAGATTATTGAGTTGGCTAAAAAACGGTTTTGAAAAATTATAATCTACAGCATAACTTTTTGGGTCCCATTTGTCGCTCCACCAGCATTTATTACAGTAAATTACAAAACCGGAATCCGGAGAGTAAAGCGAGACAACAGATTTTCCGCACAAATCGCACTTACGAGAGTAAAGCGACATATTGTTCCTCCAAGCCCAGCGTCTTTGTCTTCGGCATTCCGGACAAAAGGTTGGTGGAGGAACTTTTATTTTCTCGTAAAATCCAAAGTCATCCGGCTCAATTATGAAGTCTTTCTTGCAATTTTGACAAATTCGAGTTTCAGATTGCATAATGTTATTATATCAAAAACAAACCAACACAAAAAGCCCTTCTTTAGAGGGCTTTTTGTGTTTCCCCTAAACCAGGTTTAAGAGAACTTAATTATGCTTTTGGTGCTTCCCCTTCAGGTTTTTCCCCTTCTTTAAATTCAGCATCATGAACTTCAGGATTTTGCTCTTCGGGAGGTGTGGCAGGAGGAGTCTCGGCTCCGGCCTTGCTCATAGCTTCACCGATTTTAGACATTTCGTTGGAAAGTTCTTCTGTAGCTTTTTTAATTGCATCAGAATCTGTTCCATCTTTTACTCCCTTTAATGCGGTTATTTTTGCATTAACACTATCCTTAATATCTGCCGGAATTTTTGCTTCATTATCTTTCAGCGCTTTTTCTGCCGTATAAATAATCATTTCAGCAGTATTTTTTATATCAACAGTTTCTCTTTTCTTTTTATCTTCTTCAGCATGCACTTCGGCATCAGCCTGCATCTTTTTTATATCTTCTTCTTTCAATCCGGAACTTGCTTCTATTTTGATTGATTGGGCTTTTTGAGAAGCTTTGTCCATCGCTTTCACGTTTAATATTCCATTTACGTCAATATCAAAAGTGACTTCTACTTGAGGTATACCTCGAGGTGATGGCGGAATTCCATCTAGAATAAAACGGCCGAGAGATTTATTATCGGATGCCATTGGACGTTCTCCTTGCACTATGTGAATTTCAACAGAAGTTTGATTATCGGCCGCAGTTGAAAATACTTGGGATTTAGAAGCTGGAATAGTTGTATTTCTATCAATTAATTTTGTAGCAACTCCCCCTAATGTTTCAATACCCAATGAGAGTGGTATAACATCCAAGAGTAATACATCACGCACGTCTCCAGCAAGCACGCCTGCCTGCACGGCAGCGCCCAATGCTACGACTTCATCAGGGTTGATAGACATATTTGGAGTCTTGCCAAAAAGATTTTTTACTGCTTCCACCATCATCGGCATCCTAGTTTGTCCGCCGACCATTACAATTTCATTTATTTCATTCATCTTAAATGGTGATGCTTCAAGCGCCCTTTTTGTTATTGTGATGGAACGATCTATATATTCTTTCGCTAAAGATTCCAGAGTTGCGCGAGACATTTTCATAAGCAAGTGTTTTGGCCCTCCGGAATCAGAAGTAATAAACGGAATATTTATTTCTGCTTCCATTGTAGTAGAAAGTTCGTGTTTTGCTTTTTCAGCCGCTTCTTTTAATCTTTGGTGAGCAAGCGGATCTTTTCTAACATCAATTCCTGATTCTTTTTTATATTCCTCGGCAATCCAAGCAATAATTTTTCGGTCAATATCACCTCCACCCATATGAGAGTCGCCATCCGTGGATTTAACTTCAATAACGTCATCTCCAATTTCAAGTATTGACACATCAAAAGTTCCTCCACCAAAGTCATACACAACTATTTTTTCATTTTTCTTTTTATTAAATCCATAAGCAAGAGCGGCAGCGGTTGGTTCATTAATAATACGTTTTACATCAAGACCTGCAATTTGTCCCGCATCTTTTGTTGCTTTTCTTTGCGCATCATTAAAATATGCAGGAACTGTGATAACTGCTTCAGTTATTTTTTCTCCTAATTTAGCTTCAACGTCAGCTTTTATTTTCTGTAAAATCATAGCAGAAATTTCTTCCGGACGATAAAATTTATCCGACATTTTTATTTTTACTCCATCATTTTCTCCAGCTTCAATTTTAAAAGGAGCAGAAGTTTTATCTTTCTGGACTCCCGGATCGTCAAATCTATGACCCATATAGCGTTTTATTTCAGAAATTGTATTTTCCGGATTGGTAACTGCCTGTCTTTTAGCAAGAAGACCAACAATGCGATCATTATTTTTTGTAATAGCAACAACAGAAGGCGTAGTGCGATTACCTTCGACGTTTTCAATAATTTTCGGTGCGCCTCCTTCAATGATTGCGACAGCCGAATTTGTTGTACCCAAATCTATACCTATTATTTTTGACATATTTTTTTAAAAAATTATTAATAATTAAGTGAATTAAAATTAATACTTTTTAGAAAACATTGCGCAGAAGCTTAGAAAATAAAAGAGGTATTCCGATTGTTATTTTCTTGAGCGACGAGCATAGCAATCCGCCAGCTGGCGGATATGCGTGTTTTATAAAAAGTATTAATTTTAATGAACATATAAAAGTATACACGAACTTATTATTTTTAGCAAGTTTTTTGCGACCGCGAAATACTTGTCAAAAGATAGTATATATTATAATATATGGGTATGTCAAGGAAAATAGAATATTCTAATAAAATACTAAAGATTTTAGCTGAAAAACCAGCTATTCCTTTAGATTTAATTAAAGATAGTAAGGACCAAAAAACAAGTTATGCCTTAACCCGTTCTATAAAGAATTTAGTTGAATCAGGATGCGTTGAGATGCTTCAGTCCGACAATAAGAGCTATTTAAAACTAACCAAAAAGGGCAGGAATAAATTAAATTGTATAAAGCTTGAAGGAGATGGAGCTCTTGTTTCCAATATTTGGGATGGACTATGGAGAATTATAATTTTAGATATTCCCGAAGAAAGAAAAAAGGAACGCGAAGCATTGCGTTATCTTCTCAAAAAAGCAGACTTCACTTGCATAAAAAATACCGTCTGGATCTCCCCTTTTCCTTATGAACATCTTTTTACAAATATAAAAAAAGATTTAGGATTAGGAATTGAATTAATGATTATCGTCACAGATAAAATAGACGCAGAAACAAATCTGGCCTTTCTTAAGAGTGTTAAAAAGTAAAAAAGAAAATTTCAAAAGATTTCTATTTTTATATTACATTCTTAAATCCCCCGGCTTGCAAATCCCATAGTTTTTTATAAATGCCATTCTTTTTATTAACAAGTTTTTCATGAGTTCCATCTTCAACAATTTTTCCGTTTTTTATTACTATAATCCGATCCATTTGTCTTATTGTTGAAAGTCTATGAGCAATAACTATAGTAGTCTTTCCTTGAATAAGTTTACGAAGCGCGTCTTGAATCAAAGATTCAGAATGAGAATCGAGTGAAGATGTAGCCTCATCTAAAATAAGAATCGGAGAATTTTTGAGAATCGCGCGGGCGATAGCTACACGTTGACGTTCACCGCCGGAAAGTTTTACTCCACGTTCCCCTACATAAGTTTCATAACCTAACGGTAATTGATTGATAAATTCATCACAGTGCGCAAGAGAAGCCGCTATTAATATTTCCTCGTCGGTAGCATCACGCTTACCATAACGAATATTATCCATTAAAGTACGATGAAAAAGCACCGGATCCTGCGGAACAAAAGCTATCTGTTCACGCAGATTTTTTTGAGAAATTTTACTAATATCATTTCCATCAATAGTAATTTTACCTGAAGTTATATCAAATAATCTCATAAGAAGACGTACGAACGTTGTCTTACCTGCCCCAGACGGACCAACAATAGCGATTTTCTGTCCAGGCGGTATTATCAACGAAAAATTATCTAATACTTTATTAGTATTATTTTTGTAAACATAAGTTACATTGTCAAAAACAACTTTCCCTTTTATATTTTTAGCGGTCTTTACAGTTTTATCAGCAACTTCATATGGCATATCAAGAATAAGCGCCATTTCTTGAGCATCAGCAAAACTATCATAAAAAGTACGAACAATACCGGCAAAACTCCATAAATTTTCAATGAGACGAATCATATAACTTTGAAGCAATACTATAACAGGTAAAGTAATAAGAGCCAATTTCCAATCGTTAATAGCTACCCAAAAAATAATAAATTCAATAGCAACTGAATAAAAGCTCTGAATAGCATTAAGTCCTTCCCATAAATACCAATTAAAAACAGTTGCTTGTCGTTGTTTTTGTATTGTTTCTCCCGTACGATTTTTTTCATAAGGATGACCGGTAAAAATTTGGATTGAAGAGTGATTACTAATAGAATCGGACAAAACTCCTGTGGTTTTAGTATCAGCTAAAGCTGCTAAAACATCATATTTAAGTTTGTATCGAGTAATAATAAAAGCTGTTAGTAAAAAGACAACACAAAATATTCCCAAAATATAAGAATACTTAGGAAGTAATGTATAAATAGCAATAACAGTACCGACACTACGAACAATAAGCGGTAATCCTTCAGAAACCATTTTATCAGTCAGTCTTTCAAAAGCGCGGGCATATTTATTTATTTTTTGAGTCAATGATCCGCTGAAATTATTAACAAAAAATGAATAAGAATGATTAATCATATAGGAAAAAGCCTGCTCCCGAAGACCTGCCATAGTCCCTGCTTCAAAATACGCAAGAAAAAATCCTGAGATTCTACGAATAGCCCAACGACACAAATTTAATGCCAAAACTAAAATAATTACTGATCTAGCAACTGAAACAACAGTAAAATCATTAGCGCTCAAAACATTCCAAAGTTTTAAATATTGAAGTGGTATATAAACATCCAACATTGAGCCAATTATTGTAGTGATAACGACGGTAAAAAAAGACACCTTAAAATGCTTAATTACTTGCCAAAAATATTTAGACACCAGTTTACGGTGAAATTTTGAATAGTCTTTCGTCATATAAACCAAAAAGGACAAAGCTGTCCTTATTTTTACTATACCACATCAAATTAAAATTACTAATTAATAAACTTCTCGCTGATAACAGCGTTCACAATAAACTATCTCCGGGCGGTCAGGAGAATAAGCTGTTTCAAATTCATTGGTACATCCATCTTTCATACATTTTCTATGCCAGAGCTTGCGGGGTAATCTTAAAGATATTCTCCTTTTATACCGACAGGCATAACAAAAATGCGGAATAGGAATATTCTCTCGCTGATAAAATACAAATTCAGCGAGAATAATATTATAATTTTTTTCACAATTTTCACATTTTAATATCTCTTTTGTAATGGAATTTGAAACTTTATTTATATCATCAGAAATATTTTCCGGAGATATTGTTTCTTTACCATAAGTTCCCGGAAGGTCGTCTTCCCAATCAAAACCCATATTAAGAGCTTCCCCTTTACTAAGTGGAATATAAGTCTGGGCATGAGATTCATTGTATTTAAAAGGAGAAAATTTACTTGGGAAAAATTCTCCATATTCTCCGGTTTTTTTCATATGCTCTATGATTTTTTCTTTTAATTTTAAATATTCTTCTTTTGAACACCTTTTATTAAAAATCATATAATTCCCCTTTTTTATACCGCAACAACCGAATAAATTGCCGCTGTTATGGCAAGAATCGCAATATTGTATATCATTATTATCGTAAGATAAATGAGAAAATAAAATATTATAAGAACGAACTATGGCATGAGATTCATATAAAAGTTCACAACTAAAACCAGTATGGCATACATCCATTGAATTTTTTACGCCAGGAATAATAATTCCATATTTTGAATCCTCTGCCCCTTCTGAATCGAAAACTTGATTCGCATTTCTGCAATTATAGAGCATATTACCGGAAGAATTCACAGTATTTTCCATCACTGCGAATCTATGTAACGCTTTTTCTTTCATTAAATCTATGAATTTTGTGAATAAATCTTGTCTGGCTTTATATGAAGATAAATTAAATTCTTTTATTTTTTTGTCATATTCTTCTTTCGAATATTTTTTGTTTAAAATCATATAATTTTGATTTCTTAAGTTATATGACAAAAAACAATTTTGACAATTACGCAAATCGTAGCAATAAAAACAATCAGTACAATCTTTTAAAAGTATAGAAAATTGGCAACGATAGATATCAGAGGAGTCTATGCATTCATAGGATAAAACCCCATTTTTCATTACTAAAGTGCAATCGCATAAATCTTGTCCTTTTTCCCAGATATTTGTCGAATACATTACATTTTCTGAATAAAAAGTAGAGACACACATATAGCAATTTTTATCATCACCAGAATGATTTGTATATTCCGAATTTACGCTATTTTTAGTTAAAAGAGCAATTCTTGGAACTTTAAGTTGGAGTTCATGAAATTGTTCGAAAAACGGTCTAAAAAAATCAAAATTTTGGGTAATATTTTTTGCATCCCAGTCATCTCCCCACCAACAATTAGGGCAATACACTTTATAAGGCTTTTTAGGAGAATAAATAGTGACACTGCTTTTTCCACAAAGATCACACGGTCTTCGATAAAGTGTAAATTCATTTCTCCAGGAATATCTTCTTTGAAATCTGCATTCTGGACAAAAAGTCGGCGGCGGAACTTTGATTTTCTCATAAAAATTAAAATCTTCCGATTCAATAACGAAGTCTTTTTTACAATTCTGGCAATTTTTTGTTTCAGTTTTCATATTTTTTAATTCCTTAACCTATCATATATGATATATTAACGTTTTATTAACTTTTCACATTATGCCACCAAACTTTTATCCGAAACCTAATCACCTGCCAGATCATTGGTATAATATATTTGAAATATTCTAATTTTGTTTTTATTATTTTAATCATCTATATAAATTCAGCTTGATAACATTTCTCACAATAGACCATTTCCTTTCTTTCGTCACTTATAGCCGTTTCAAACTCATTCTGGCAATGATTTTTACCGTGAAAATGTTCAACGGTATTTTTATATTCTTTATTCTCTGATTCTACACCATTACATATACATTTTCTATGCCATAACTTTGGTGGATTTTTCTTTTTGATACGTTGCCCATAACGACAACTTGGACACAAATGAGGTAAAGCTATATTCATTTGTTTGTAAAATTGTAATTCGTTTGGTAAAATTCGAAACGCAGTTGTGCATTGTTCATTGCATTTTCCTTTATGTTCACATTCTATAACTTCTTCTAGAATAGAATCAGAAATATCTTTTATGTGATTTGGTAAATTATCTGCTCTAATAGTTATTTTGAAATCTCTTTCTTCCTCATCGTGCCAATTAAAACCTTGCTTTAAAGCTTGCTCTTTTGTAAGTGGAAAATATTTCTGCGCCCACGATTCATTGTATGCCCACAAAGAAAATTCACTTGGAAAATATTCGCCATATTTATAGGTTCTACCTTTTTTATCAATATAGGGCATATCATTCATTTGTTTTTTAATTTTAGGAATTAATTTTTCGTATTCCTCTTTGGTATATTGCTTGTTTAGTATGCAATATTTTTTATTTTCTAATTTTGCACAACCAAAACAATTTGAACAATTATAAATTTTTTCTGAATATTCAATATCCCTTGAATTATAAGGGGCTCGACCAAAAAAACATCTCTGTGATCCCATACCACCAGAATTTTCATAATAAAGTTCTGAACTACCGCCACCTAAAGTCACATCATAACTATCTTTTAATAATAAACCACCAAGAAAAACATATTTACAATTCTCTACTCCAAGAAGAGTTGAGAAACAAGTTTTGCAATTTTTTGTATTTTTAATATCATCGCCCGTTATATTACTTGAATTTACAATAAGAGCAAACCGTCTTGGTATTTTGTAATAAATTTCCATAAATTTTTTTTCTGCTTCCTTGATAACTTTGTAATTTCCAAGATCCCATCTAATAATTTCTTTTTTATACTCTTCTTTAGAATATTGCTTATTAAAAATTTTATATTTTTGATTTCTTAGATTTATACAACCGAAGCAATTAGCACATCCAATACAATTAAAAAGAAAAGAAGAATCTAAACAATCATTTGAAAAATAGGTAAATTTTGTATTATATACCCCATTCGAATTTACAGTTTCATAACAATGGTCGCCATTTATTAAAACATCTGAATCTAAAGAATCACGGACAAAGCCAGGCGTTTGGCAATTATAACAATTAATTGATTCATAACCATCAAATGTTAAGATACAATTTTTACAACGAATATTCCCATTTGAGTAAAAACAATCAGTGCAATTTTGAGAACCTGCCGCTTGGTTAGGAACAACTTTTAGTAATTCATAAAACTGTTCAAAAAATGGACGAGAAAAATCATAATTTTTACCATAATCTATTCCATCCCAGGAATCTCCATTCCAACATGAATTACAATAAACAACAAAAGGGTTCCCTGGGGCAAAAATACTTATCATATCTTTACCACATTTGTCACATTTATCTTTATAAAGAGGTCTATCTTCACGATAAGCTAATCTTCGAATGAGCCGGCATTCAGGACACCATGTCGGCGGAGGAACTTTGATTTTCTCATAAAAATTAAAATCTTCCGATTCAATAACGAAGTCTTTTTTACAATTTTGACATATTCTTTTTTCACTTTTGTATTCCATTTTTAAAATCTCTTAACCTATCATATATGATATACTAAGATTTTATGTGTTAATTTATGTTTTGTTTATAACATTCTTCACAGGCGATTTTTTGATAATTCCATTCCGGTAAATAATAAGCTTTAATATCTCTTTTACAGTAAAAACAAATATATGGATACGATTGCAAAACAG
>Ga0265292_1000243_pt1 | contig 93772 bp, 63 predicted proteins | sample Munlanlewell296A_FD_189080 | JGI IMG/M metagenome (GOLD analysis project Ga0265292, IMG submission 189080) | Leachate microbial communities from a municipal landfill in Southern Ontario, Canada - Leachate well 296A | ecosystem: Engineered > Solid waste > Landfill > Unclassified | place: Canada...
TAATAACCAATGAGTTATAAAACAAAGGAGATTATTTGCAGTTCTCAGAAAAAGAGGGGGTCAGTATCACCGGAATGGGGGGTCACCTTGCTCCGGAATGGGGGGTCAGGATCGACCGGAATATACAGCAAACATCTTAATGGCATAAGGCCGTATCTCTTTTGCTTTGTGGGCATTCAGCAACCGAAGGTTATATTTTTCCAGAACGATCCGGGTCAACCTCTCCACCTTTTCAGGAATTTCGGCAGGGACCTTTACCTCAAACTGGACAAAGTCGGTTGCCTTTCGGAAACCCAGCTTTTCCATATGATCTCTGTAATAAGGATAATTATAAATGGCCGAAAGACTTGAAATCTCATCAAAGCCTTCTATCAACATTCCCTCCGCGTCCATATCATTAAAGCCAAGAGGACCATGAATACCGGTCATCCCTTTTGATTTGCCCCATTCTTTTACCGTTTCTATTAATGCATGTGAAACTTCCGGATCATCAATAAAATCGATCCAACCAAACCTGACCAGTCGTGTATTCCATCGTTGGATCTCAATGGGATTAATAATCCCGGCAATCCGCCCTACAGGTATTCCATCGCAGTAAGCAATCCAGTATTCGGCTTCACAAAATTCAAAAGCAGGGTTCCTATCTTTGCGAAGCGTATTGATCTCATCAAACTTCAACGGCGGGACCCAAAATGCATTTCCTTTAAATAATTTAAATGGAAAGTCGACGAATTTCTTCAGTTCTTTAAGTGAATTGACCTGTTTGATCTCAATCTTATTCATATTGCGATCCTTTTATTTCAACCAAAGATAAGTTATCTTTTTACTCTTTACATATCCAGGATCCAGCAGCGCCGTCTGATATGCACCCTGCTGTCATAATTTTTCCAGATGCTAACGGCTTTCAAATTATCTTCAAGCTGCGGAAGGGTTTGTGCCAGTTTTATTCCATTATCTATAAAAGTCAAGTAAATATCCTGAAATACAAGTGCCAATAGTCCTTTCCCTTGGTAATCGGGCCGTACACCCACCAGGTACATGTGCGCCATATCATTTTTCCGGAGAGCACGCAGCAGGTGAATAAATCCGAATGGCAGCAATGATCCTTTGGTTTTCTGGAGCGCTCTGGAAAGACTGGGCATAGTTATCCCAAATCCAACAACATCATCCTGCGCATCGATTACTAATGATATAAAATCGGGGCGGATTAATCTTAAATATTTTTTTGAATAGTAATCTATCTGTCTTTTGGTCAGGGCTGTAAAGCCGTATAGGTCATGAAAAGCCTTGTTATAAATCGAAAACATCTTTTCCGTATAAGGCCGTAACTCTTTCACCTTCCGTGGTTTCAGCAAATGCATGCTATATTTCTGCAAAACAATGCGGGTAATTCTTTCCACCTTTTCCGGAATTTCAGAAGGAGTCCTGATCTCGTACTGAACCAGGTCAGTGGCCTTCCGGAAACCGAGTTTTTGCATGTGGTCTGCATAATAAGGAAAATTATAAATAGCTGAAAGACTGGAAATTTCTTCAAATCCTTCTATCAACATGCCTGCCGCATCCATGCTGGTAAACCCAAGTGGTCCGTGCAAAGTGGTCATACCTTTGGCCTTGCTCCAATTTTTAACGGTTTCAATTAAAATGCGCGATACTTCCTGATCATCGATAAAATCAATCCAGCCAAACCTGGCCAGCCTGGCATTCCAGCGTTCTACTTCATGATGGTTGATTATGCCGGCAATCCGGCCCACCGGTTTATTATCGCGAAAAGCAATCCAATATTCGGCTTCGCAATATTCAAAGACCGGGTTCTTATCTTCGCGAAGTGTTTTGATCTCATCAGATTTTATGGGCGGGACCCAAAACGAATTGTCCTTATATAATTGAAAGGGAAAATCAACGAATTTTTTCAGGGCTCTGCGTGAACTGACTTTTCTGATCTCAATTTCATTCATATTGGACTCCCTCTTTAATACCCAAGTAAACCCGCATATTTTACCGATCATACAAATATAACTTATTTATGATCCTGCTAATTAAGTTTTAGCAGGTCCCATCTGTTGATTTGAGAAAACATTATCTCGAATCCGCCTACATTGTTTTTCTGAAATTATCTTACTTTTGCCGCCTTATTATTATATGTTATGAGTGATCCACAGGAAAAAAAACAAAAGGTAGTACGCGAATTTTTCCTTACGAATATTGCGCTGAATAACAAGATTTCGGTGTACCTCATGGTCGTTGTCCTCATGGTGGCCGGGATGATTTCTTACATCAATCTGCCCAAGGAGTTGTTCCCCGAAATCGTAATCCCGACAGTTTTTGTACAGACCATTTACCCGGGAAACCCGCCGGTGGACATGGAAAATCTTGTCACACGACCGCTGGAGAAAGAGCTGGAATCAATCAAAGGTGTAAAGGAGATCAACTCCACCTCCTCACAGGATGTCTCTACTATCCTTATTGAGTTCAATACCAATGTAAACATCAAGGCGGCAGTGCAGGATGTAAAGGATGGGGTTGACAAGGTAAAGGGCGATCTGCCTGATGACCTTCCCCAGGATCCTATGGTTATGGACCTCGACTTCACTGAATTTCCGATCGTTTATATCAATCTTTCAGGTGATTACAGCCTGACGGAACTGAAAAAGTATGCCGAATTCCTTGAAGATGAGATCGAAGCCTTCCCTGAAATTTCCAGGGTTGATATAAAGGGACTGAATGAACGGGAAATACAGATCAACGTCGACCCGCTTAGTATGTCAGCAAGGGAGATTAGTTTTTATGATATCGAAAACGCAGTTGGCCTGGAAAACATTTCCATGGCTGGCGGCCAGGTGCGCCAGGGTGACACCCGCCGGTCGCTTAGGGTCATTGGCGAATTCAAAAACATGGAGGATATCCGGAACATCATTGTAAAGCATGAAGGCGGCGATATAGTTTATTTAAGGGACATTGCGGATGTTGTTGACGGGTTTGCTGACCCGAAAGACTTTGCCAGGTTGAACAAACAGCCGGTCGTATCCCTTCATGTGGTCAAGAAAGGAGGAGAAAACCTGATCGAAGCAACGGATAAGATATTCAAGTCGCTTGACCAGGCGAAGGAAAATGGTTCACTCCCTTCCGGCCTGCATATAACCATCACCAATGATCAGTCAGACATTATCCGCAGGCAACTGAGTGAGCTGGAAAACAGCATGATCCTTGGAATTATCCTGGTCGTACTTGTATTATTTTTCTTCCTGGGGGGCCGGAATTCATTTTTTGTCGGGTTGGCCATTCCCTTGTCGATGTTCATTTCTTTCCTCATTTTCAGCCTGATGGGGTACAAACTGAACATGATCATGATCTTCGCGCTTATCCTGGCACTTGGAATGATCGTTGACGATGCCATCGTCACAACAGAAAACACATTCCGGTATGTTGAAAGGGGTATCAGAAGAGGTGAGGCTTCGCGTTTTGCGGTGGGTGAAGTGGCTATCCCTGTTATCACATCGACCCTGACGACCCTTGTAGCATTCTTTCCTCTGATCTTCTGGCACAGTATTATCGGGGAGTTCATGAAATATCTTCCGGTTGTATTGATCATTACATTGGGTTCTTCCCTATTTGTCGCCCTGGTAATCACACCTGTTCTTACTTCTACTTTCATGAAATCCGGCAACCAGTTTCCGCCTGTCAAAAGAAAAAGGACACTGATAACAGTTTTGGTGATGACTGTTCTTGCAGCTATCTTTTATGCTATCGGGCAGAATACCGTTGGAAGTATTTTGGTGCTCCTGGCCCTTATCGGCCTGGCCAATCTTCTCTTTCTTAACAGAATCGGACGCTGGTTTTATGATAACTTCCTTGAATGGCTCGATCAAAATTACAGCAGGCTCTTAAAATTTGTTCTCAGGGGCAGAAACCCCTATTTAATACTTGGGGGTGCCATCTTTCTCCTCTTGTTCACTATCTTCCTCATGGGAGTAAGAAAACCGAAAGTCGAATTCTTTCCTTCCATGAATCCCCAGTATATTAATGTTCTGGCCAGGTTACCGGTCGGGACTGATGTTAACGCCACCAATAAATTTATGGTAGGATTGGAAGATAAGGTTTTCCAGGTAATGGAACCATATAAACCCATTGTCAAATCGGTTCTTACAACGGTGGGAAATGGAGCCAGGGGAGAAGATGAAGGGTTTGATGTTTCAGAGACTCCTAACAAGGGCTTAGTTACTGTAACATTTATCGATTATGAACTTCGCGGTGGCATCGACACCTGGGATGCGATGAAAGACCTGAGCGATGCGCTCATAGGAAAATATCCGGGAGTAGAGCTGTCCGTTGAAAAACAGGGGGAAGGTCCACCCACCGGCAAAGCTATCAACCTTGAAATTACGGGGCAAGACTTCGACAAACTGATCTACCTGTCCGATACCATAGAAAGCTACATAAAAAAAGCCGGTATTAGTGGGATTGAAGGGCTTAAAATGGACCTGAACGTAGGAAAACCGGAAGCCATTCTGAATATCGACCGTGAAAGGGCGAGGCGCTATGGCCTGTCAACTGCCCAGATAGCGATGACTATCAGAACCGCACTATTTGGTAAAGATATTTCTGATTTCAAAGATGGAGAGGATGAATATCCTATTCAACTCCGTCTGAAGGAACAATACCGCAATGATCTGTCTTCCCTTTTAAGCCAGGTTATCACTTTCAGGGACCCTACGAACGGGAGGATAGTCCAGGTTCCGATATCGGCAGTGGCTGACTTCACCTATAGCACCACTTATGAAGCCGTCAAAAGAAATGAGATGAAACGCATGGTGACCCTCTATTCCAATGTCATCAAAGGTTATAATGCGAATGAAATCAATGCTGAGCTGAAAACAATCATGGCAAATTTCGAAATGCCATCCGGTTATGAATATAAATTTACCGGTGAACAGGAGGAGCAGGCCGAATCAATTGCGTTCCTTATAAGAGCGCTTCTCATCGCACTGTCATTGATCATGCTGATCCTGGTATCCCAGTTTAATTCATTGGTCAAGCCGCTTATAATCATGACCAGTATTATCCTGAGCACGATTGGGGTATTTGGAGGCATAGCCACTTTTAAAATGGATTTCGTGATCATTATGACCGGGATTGGCCTGATTTCCCTCGCAGGAATCGTGGTGAAAAATGCCATCGTTCTGATCGATTACATCGATCTTGTCAAACTTAGAAAACGCAGGGAGATGGGACTCGATGACAGGGCAAGTCTTCCCCGTGATATTGAAATTCAATGCCTTGTGCAGGCAAGTAAAACCAGGTTGCGGCCGGTTCTTCTGACTGCGGCGACCACGCTACTGGGTTTGATCCCACTGGCATCCGGCATGAATATCGATTTTATATCACTGTTTGAGCATTTTGATCCCAAGATATACTTCGGAGGTGACAATGTTGCGTTCTGGGGGCCGATTTCCTGGACCATCATCTTCGGTCTGACCTTTTCCACTTTCCTCACGCTGCTTGTAGTTCCGGCAGTTTATAATATTTTGTGGCGGGTGAAAGTCAGAATTCCTTTTATGCGAAATAAAGTATTCTGACTGATCTTCTCCGGGTAGCTTACAAATATTTACCGCCGCATGCAACCCTTTCCTGTGAAATCTTGTCTTAAACTTACATTGACAGGATAAATTATGCCTGTTATTATTGCGTTGCATGCGTTCTTTGAAATATTGCATTTCCGGAGAAGAAGAAAATATAACTATTTATTCTTCCTTTGTGAATTAATTTACTATGTTTGTAATAGATAAGAAAGGTTAATTCGTTAATAAAACCCTTTTACCTGTTACGGCTAAAGGGGGGGTTTAAGTTTGATGTACTCTGATAAAGAATTGATCGAACGTTGCCTGGAGAATGATTCAAGGGCTCAGGAATTACTCTACAAGCGGTTTTCACGCCGTATGTACGGTGTTTGTCTGCGCTTTGCAAGGAATACATTGGAAGCTGACGACATCCTTCAGGAAGGTTATATCAAAGTTTTTTCATTCCTCAAGGAATTCCGTCACGATGGCTCTCTCGAAGGCTGGATCAGACGTATAATCGTCAACACAGCCATAAACTATTACAACAGCAAACAGAACGAATGGAGCGAGACGAGCATTGATAAGGCGGAGTCTTACCAATCTGTATCGGAAGATATTCTTGAAAAGATATCCACTGCTGATCTCCTGAACCTGATTCATGAATTACCTGAAGGTTACCGCCTGGTATTTAACCTTTATATCATTGAGGGCTATAACCACAAGGAAATTGCGGAAATGCTGAATATTTCAGAAAATACTTCCAAGTCACAGCTTTCAAGGGCCCGGATGGCTCTTCAACAAAGACTTACACAACGCAAACAATAATGACGATGGCAGAAAATTTCAACCATATCGACCAGATCATCCGGCAGAAGTTCGAAAACTTCGAGCCGGATCCGCCTATTCAGGTGTGGGAAAACATCAGGTCCGGCATTAAAAAGAACCCTCCCCCGCCATCTTCTTCCGGATTCGTTATGCCGATCATTGTTACCGTCTCCCTGCTGATCTTTGTCGGCGGATTACTGTATCATTTTTATATTGACGATTCCAGATCCACTCTCCTGAAGACTGAGGCTTCTGCGCTGTCAGTCCAGAAAGCAGGGGTAATTTCAACCGGATCTACCACGACTTCTGATGTTACTTTACAGGAAGAGTTTTACCAAACCCCGTCAGAAGTACCTGCTTCCAGTTTTTCATCCGAAAGTCTTAACCAGGCAATCCAGCATGATCAACAGCCTGTGATCCCGGTCAGGGAAGCTTTTGGACAAACCTATCCAGGTGACAGGAAACAGAAAAAGGCAAAAAATAATCCGTCAATCGCTTCGAATAGCCCATCGAGAAGTGGCCAATGGAAAGCCGGCCTTGTCCAGGCACTTACTGCCGGTGAACTCAGCTATGCCGATGCCCTGAAGTATGACCTGAGCCTTCGTGATATCAGGAAACTGTCAGGATTCCAGGATTATGCAAGGCATAGCCGTTCAGATTGGTCTATCGGGATTTATTTCAATCCGGAAGTGACCAGGTGTCAGGATGCAAGCATAGAGAATACGGTCAGCTACAACGCAGGTATCCTGCCTCAGGTTAGTTTTAACCGCTTTTTTATCCAGAGCGGCATCAATATGAGGTTTACCCATGACAAGGGTAATTATGCCGTCGATTATAACCGCTATTTAGGTACTTACGAAGATGTCTATGAGGTTACATTCGATTCCACTGAAAATGGTGTTATCCCGACCTATTTTACCCATACCGTTGAGGTATACGATACGGTAAACCATTATACCATATCTCAAACAAAAGCTAATTATACTTATCTGGAAATCCCGTTATTGTTCGGTTACCGGTATAATTTCGGCAGGTTCTCGATATTTGCCAAAGCCGGGCCGGCCGCATCATTCCTGGTCATCAGGAATGTACCTGGTGCCGGGTATCCTGAAGATAAAGCCAGGATCATCAACGTTGATTACCAGATACCCGCAAGGTCTGCAGTTAACTGGCAACTAATGATGGGAGCGGGATTTGACTATCAGCTGGCTGATAAATTCAGTTTCAGCCTGGAACCTACTTTCCGTTTTGCACTAAAACCGGAATACAACCTGCCGGATGGCGCCAGGGGGAATACAACTTCATTCGGTATCAGAGCAGGTTTGAATTACAACTTCTAAGCTTTCGATCATGAAAAAACTTTTACTCCCATTCAAAAGCAAGCAATTTCGCCGGTGGGGCCTGGCCTGTGCCACCCTGCTCGCATTGCTGGGCTTCATGATCATGCCGGCTTCAGCCCAGATAAACTTCCATCAGAAATATATCTTCCTCAGCGGCCAGCTTACCAACACCAATACCGGTGCCCCGATCGCAGACCACCAGATTTATATCAGCTCAGATTCCCTGATCAATAACGGATTCAGCTATTATGCAACAGCCAAAACCGATGTGAATGGTTTTTACCGGGATACTATCGCCACTACTTCTACAGATGGGATCATTAAAGTTTACCTGTACGACTTTGACAATATCATGATCCAGCTTGACCGTTATTACCGGTTCGTCTGGGAAAATAAGTATTTAATGTTCGCCGATTTCGCCATTTTCGACCCCAATGCGAATGAGGAACTGCAGGCTAATTTTACACCACAGGGTGATCCGCTGGAGGAAAATCCATTAAAAATCATCTTTAAGGATGAATCATTTGGAGTCAGCATCAAGTCATGGCTTTGGGACTTTGGGGATGGCAAAACCTCTACCGTGCAGGATCCTGAACATATTTATGATGAACCAGGGGTATATATGGTTACCCTGACTATCAGCGCACTTCCTGAATGCCTGGATTGTCTCACAAGCTCCATTACCAAACAGGTACAAGTCGGCCTCAGGGAGTTTCATCATATCGGCGGCCATGTATTTGCCCAATATTTTCCTATAGATTTAGGCCTGGCTTACTTGTACACCTATGATGCGGATAACAACCTGATCCCTCTTGATACTACGCAGATCGACACCCTGGGTTATTATTACTTCTATGAGCTACCCGAAGGAAAATACACCACAAAGGCCAGGTTGCAGTACGGTTCGGTGCTTTACGGGCAATTCATGCCCACTTACTTTGGCAATGTCTTTGACTGGCAAGATGCACAGGAAATTGTCCTTTCAGATGACGATAACTGGGAATGCGATATCAGCCTCATTCCTTCTGATGGCATCACTTCAGGCGAAGGACAGATTACCGGGCAGATCACTTATGATACATCCCTGATTGTCAGGACACCCATCCCGGCGGGAGATATTGAAATTCTTCTCCTGAACGGACAGGGAACCAGCCTGACCTGCGGGTTATCCGACATAGAGGGAAATTTCAGTTTTAACAATATTACCTATGGGACTTATCAGCTTTTCCCGGATGTGGCAGGGATATCCACTACGCCGATGTATGTGACTATTTCTGAAGATAAACCCTGGGTTGACGATGTAAGCCTGGTTATCTACCCCCAACAAATTACTTTTTCAATTCCTGAAAATATTTCGACCTTTATAGACAAAGCGTTTCTCATTTACCCCAATCCGGTTTCCGACCAGGCCAGGATTTCCCTCCAGGTTTTAAAGGCATCCGACATGACTGTTATGATCACTGACCTCCTGGGCAGGGTCATCTGCCGGCAGGATAACCAGTTACCGGAAGGATCACAGGAGATCATCCTCCCTGTGAGGGATTTGCCGGCAGGGTTCTACGAGGTGCTTATAATCCCTGAAGACAAGGTGATGATCTCAGGTAAGTTCCTGAAATCAAATTAATAAGAGCATCATTGCCATCTTTCACTATTTTTTCTTTTCTTTTCCGGGCAACTTTTTTCAAAGACCGGAGTCTTATCTACTGAAGGTATAAAGGATGAATTCCGATGATCAAATCATCGTAGGGTGTTTGGAAGGCAAGCGAAAAGCTTATAGCCTGCTCTTCAAAAATTATGCTTCGGTCATGCTGGGTGTTTGCATGCGTTACTGCAAGAACCGCATTGATGCCGAAGACGTGATGCAGGATGGTTTTATCAAGGTGTTCACCCAGATACATAAATTCCGCCGTGAAGGCTCTTTAGAAGGCTGGATCAAAAGGATCATGATCAATGCCGCTATCGATAACTATCAATCCAACCTGAAATATTCCTTCCATGAAGATGTCAGTGAAATCGTTCAATCTGCGGTAATGGATGATCATCCTGATGAAGATGATGACCTTGCGGACGAACTGAATATCTCCAGGGAAAAACTGATGGAAATGATCCAGGAATTGCCCGATGGCTACCGGATGGTATTTAACCTCTATGCAATTGAAAGTTACAATCATAAAGACATCGCTTCCCTGCTCGGGATATCAGAAAATACTTCTAAAACCCAATTATTGAAAGCCAGGAAAGCATTACGGAAAAAAATTGAAGCATTATTGCAACACAATCATGTCAACAGGGTTACAACGATATGAATACCAGGAATAAAATAGACGATCTTTTCAGGGAGGCCATGACCGGATACCAGGTTGAGCCTTCCATCGGTCTTTGGCGAAGGATCGAAAGGCGGTTTTTCCCGCCCTCGAAATACCGCCCTTCAGGCCTGATTACTTCCATCCTTTTACTGATAGTCGCAGGATTGATGCCATGGATACTCATTCCTGCCAATGATCAGGCTGAGAAAGAACCGACCCTCCCTGCCGGGAACATCCGTGAGGGATATCTTATTCAATCCGACAATCCGGAGCAGATTCACCAGAACAGAAATTACAAGACCGATTTGCCTGAAAGAACCTTTTCCATTAAACCTGTTGTTTACCTGGAAAATCCGGTTGACCCTGCCGGCGATCCAAGTGCCCAGTTCCTGGCATCGATTACTGACCCTTCCGAAGACCCTGCAATCTTTCCGATATTAAGCGCAAACCAGGTTGATTATACCCTTTCGCTGGAACGTGAGCCTGATCCGGTTTCTTTTTATGCTGATAAGTGGTTATATCGCATGCCATCGCTAAGGTCCGGATTAATGGATCCCGGATCTTTCAGTACTGATATTTTATCCGTACCTCATATTTCACTCACTTCTGCTTTCTCTCCCAAATACGAAAACGATTATTTCAGGAAGGCGGAAATCTCGGCAGGAATAAATTTCAACCCTTCCATCGTATTTTATGATCCGAATCCTTATAATAAAATGCTTGGCGCCGAAGCAGTTATCCATTATAAAATTTCTGCTTTCAGCATAATGAGCGGAATAGGTTTCAGCCGGATGGAGGATATAGGCTCCTACCAGGTCAATTATAAAACTAAGGATAGTGTGGGCTTTTACCTGCGTGTCGTTTCATTTACGGTCGATCCCAGAAATCCGGGCCAGATTACGTATGTCCTGGAGGAAGAACCGATATATGATTCTGTACCGCATTATATTATTGAAGATAAGACTAATTATTACTCCTACATTGATATTCCATTGGCTTTCGGTTACACATTCTTACAAAAAAGCCGTGTTTCCCTTACTGCTTCCGCGGGAGTGAAGTTTTCAGTACTTGTGGATAAACAGGAACCGACTGTGGATTTCTGGATATCTGATGCCGAACTGATCGATATTGAGCGACAAGTGCCGGCCAGGATGAATACCAACTGGAGATTCATTGCAGGACTTGATTTTGGATATCTCTTTACAGAAAAATTCAGCCTCCACCTGGAACCTGTCTTTGAGCAATATATAAGTCCTGTCTATGCCAAACAACCCGGGTATAAACCACGGAAACCATATGTTACGGGAGTCAGAGCCGGTATCCGGTATAACTTTTAAAGCATCAATGCTATGAAATCCCTGCAAATATTTACAATTACTTTATGGCTGCTCTTTCTTTCCTTAAACCTGCCAGCACAAAACCATTTAAATGTCACGGCTAAGGTCACTATCGGGGAAAGTTCCGGTAATGTCTCTGATACCTCCTGCCAGGCAATGTTTTCTGCCATTCCGGATTCCCTTACAAGTTACCCGTTTTTGTACCATTTCACAGATCTATCAACTGGCAATATCAATTCATGGCACTGGGATTTCGGCGATGGTTTCTCCAGCACGGAACAAAATCCATCTCATCAATATAACGACCCCGGGATTTACGAAGTTTGTCTTACCGTTAAAAACCTGAACGACACAACCGGCTGTTCCGACCAACTCTGCCAGGATGTCATTACGCTTGATTATTTCAGCCTGGGCGGACTTGTATATGCCGGAGAGTATCCACTTAATAATCCGGTTATGACCGGAGATACCGGCATTGCCTCACTTTACAGGATTGTCAATGAACAGGTCGTTTTCGTTGAAGATCATTATTTCCAGGACTACGGTTATTATTGGTTCGGATATCTTTTTACGGGGGATTACATCATAAAGATCGGACTGACGGAAGGATCCACGCATTATAACAATTACTTCACTACCTATTATGGCAATGATATTTTGTGGACAAAAGCAGATTTGCTGACAATATCCACTTCAAGTTACTATGATGCCGAAATCCATCTCCTGTCCGTCCAGGAACTGCCGATTGGTCCAGGGGTTATCAAGGGGTATGTCAATTTCGAGCAAAGCCATGAACTCAGCATGCCGCCAATTTCTCAGACTACCATAATCCTTTCGGATGTCAATCATTCACCGCTGCTTTTCACCATGCCCAATCCATCAGGATATTTTGAATTTACCGGGATTCCTTATGGCACTTATTTCCTGAACGCTGATGCAACCGGTAAACCTTCAACAATTGTTACTTTTACTCTTTCGGAAAGCTCCCCATTGGCTGAAGGGATCAACCTGACCATATTCGGATCCAATGTTTATGGCATCCAGGAAGTATTGGAAAAGGGTATTTCTTTTATCCGTATTTACCCTAACCCGGTAATCGAAGACCTGCATGTCAGCGCATTTTCTCCTGTATCTGCCCATGTTGATATCAATGTCGTTGATGTCACAGGGAGAAGTTACTATTCACATGATGAAATGCTCGAAACGGGTTTCAACCAAATCCTCATCCCGGCTGCATCTCTCCCGGCTGGTGTCTATTTACTGATTATGCAACCTGAGGGAAGCGCCCAGCGCATCACGGGGAAATTCATTAAATAATTCCCCCGCCAGGTATTATCTTTACTAACTTTGAATCTGTTTCGAAACCTTAAACCAGGGATGGGAAAGATATACCTGTTACTCGCAATTGTCCTGTTATACCTTGGAAGCAGCGCCCAGGTCGGCTGGCGTGAGGGTGAAATGGAAATTAAAGTAACAATCGACGGGCCCTGGCAAGCTGCTGAACTTAGCCTTCTTGACTTGAACGGGGATATATACAGCCATGCCGGCTATGCTTTACTCTATGTAACACCTGAAGAATTGGAGAGGGTTAAATCCGGCGGGTTTACTTTTGAAATCCTTAAAGCCGGCCTGAATGAATATTTCAAAAATTTCTGGTCAACCCGCGACCAATACCATACCTATGATGAGATCATTCAAACGATCAATACACTTTGCATAAGTTACTCATCGATATGTAAAAAATATGATTACGGACTTTCCGTGGAAGGCAGGCAACTGGTTGCGATAAAGATTTCCGACAATGTAAACTATGATGAAAATGAAGCCGAAGTAATGTTCGATGGAGGAATCCATGGTGATGAAATAGGCGGGCCGGAGAACCTGATCAGGTTTGCCGGGTCTCTTTGTGAGAGTTATGATATTGATCCTGAGATCACCAACCTTATTGATAATCGTGAAATCTGGCTCTATGTTATGGTCAACCCCGACGGTAGGGTGAATATGGTCCGGTACAACAGCAACGGTGTCGATCTGAACCGCGACTGGGGCTATATGTGGGATGGCGAAGGTTATAGTCCGGGCTATTACTCACAGGTCGAAACAAGGTCCTTGAGAACATGCATGATGGAAAACCAGTTTGTTGTCCATACAAGTTATCATAGCGGAACAGAATTTCTTGCCTACCCCTGGAGTTACCGCCCTGATCCCTGTCCTGACCTGGCTCATATCGACCATCTGGCAGGTATTTATTCCTCATCTTCCGGCTATTCTGATTTGCCTTATGAGCAAGGTTATACGGGTATGTATCCCATTAATGGCAGTTCAAAAGATGTTGTTTATGGTGTGATGGGATCAATTGGCTGGACGATAGAGATATCCTCTGATAAACAGCCTCCGGCTTCACAGATCCAATATTATTATGACCTCAATGAGCCGGCAATGGTTGCCATGATTGAATATGCCGGCTACGGCATCAGCGGGACAGTCTATGATGCGACGACCGGTGATCCTGTTGCTGCCACCATTTTCGTTAATGATTATTATCCATGTTATAGTGATCCTGTAATCGGGGATTATCACAAATACCTGCTGGCGGGTAACTATTCTGTCACAGTTACAGCCAATGGCTATCAGCCTCTTACCCAAACTACAACTATAGTCAGCAACAACAACACCATCGTGAATTTTGCTCTTCAACCTGAATACCACCAATTCGCCTACCGGGTCATTGCCTGCCATATACCGGGAACTAATTTCGCCGATGAGGCTAAGACGTTTGCTGCTTTATCGGAACCGGATGGTGTTAACTATTCCATCGGCAAATCGGGCTGGATCATCCTTGATATGCAGCAAGATATTCTGGATGGCCCTGGCATCGAGGTCATTGTGCACGAAGGTGACAGCGATCCGGAGGGATTTGCCTGTTTTGCAGGTACAAGTATGGATGGTCCGTGGACTTTCCTTGGCGACGGAATGGGCACTGCGACTTTCGATTTTTCTTCCAATGGTATCTCAGAAGCCCGGTATATCCGTATCGAAGATGACGGCAATGTCCAGGCCAATGGAGATAATGCAGGCTTCGACCTTGATGCCGTTGAAGCTCCGGAACAACCACAGGTTATTTTTCTCACTCTGGACTGCCAGATTGCTGATCCTTCAGGGAATGAAAACAGCCGGATCGACCCGGGAGAGAATGTTGATCTTATTATTACCCTTCGCAACCTTGGCGGTATGATGATGGAAGACGGCCAGGTTTACCTGAATATTGACCCTGAATTTATGTCAGTTTCCAATCCTGATGCGGACCTCGGAAACCTGAATTTCGGGGATAGCATTCAACTGACTTTCGAGACGAATTGCAGCTTTTTTTGTCCTTTGGAAGAAATACTGATGATGGTGTTGAATATCACCTCCAATGATGGTGCCTACGAGCAAAGCTTCCCGATAAATTTCACTTCCGGGGCCATCGTTGAAGATTGGGAAACAGGAAGTTTAACAAAGTTCGACTGGTTGCCAAGCGGAAATAAACCGTGGGCCATCAATTTTCTCGATATGTACGAAGGAGTCTATTCCGCCAAATCAGGCAATATTAACAATAATCAGATCTCAGCATTGCAGGTTATTTTTGATGTGATTGGATATGATGACATCTCTTTTTATCGCAAGGTCTCTTCGGAAGCGGGTTCTGATTTCCTGAAATTTTACATCGATGATATGCTTATCGACCAGTGGTCAGGAGAAAAGTCATGGGAATTACAAACTTACCAGGTTAAACCCGGCATTCATACATTCAAATGGACCTTTGAAAAGGATAATTTGAACAGCCAGGGACTTGACGGGGGCTGGCTGGATTATATCGTCTTCCCGTCCAGTAATCTTAATGGAACATTGAAAACGTTAGCCAATGCTATCCCGCATGAGTTTTGCGGTCCGGGTGAATCACAGCTTGGCGCTTATGTATTAGGAGGAACGGGCAATTATAATTTCATCTGGACACCTTCTTCAACACTGACTGATCCAGCAGTGCAGTTTCCGATTGCCAGTCCTGCGGCTACTACTCTGTATTCTGTGAGCGTTAATGATGGCGAAAATACTGTATCCTCTGATATTGAGGTTATTATAAACTCCATTCCTGAAACTCCCGTTATCGTGCAGGAAGGTGACTCGTTGATCTCCATGGCAGCAGAAGGAAACCAGTGGTTCGACAATAATGGCTCCATTAGCGGGGCTACCTGGCAGGTCTTTTATCCGCCGGTTGAAGATGATTACTTTGTCATGGTGACCAATTCATCCGGCTGCTTATCTGATACTTCCAATGTGATTCATTTTCTTTTTACGGTTATTAGTGAGGAAGAATCCGCCCCTGCCATCTTCATTTATCCAAATCCATTACAAGAAAAATTAAATATCATTTTCCTTCAGAAACCAAAAACCGGTATTTTTATCAGGATAACCGATATCCTGGGAAGAGCTGTGGCACATCAAACAATTGAAAGACCTGGCTTACAAGGAATTATCATTTTATCGACGGCAGAATTGAAAAAAAGCTTATATTTGATCGAAATCTGGAATTTGGAAGGAAAATTGCTGATCTCGAAGAAATTAATCAAACATTAAATTCCTATCTCCATGAAAAATATCTTCTTAACGCTGCTAACCGGACTTTTTATAAGTCTTTCGGCTTTCGCTCAAAATTACACTGTTACGGTTTTCGGAACCGTTATGCTTGTCAGTGGAAATACCATCAGTCCAGTGCCTGATCAGGAAGTCATCATCACAGTCGACAGTTCCAACGGCGGTTTTACTTATCAAGATACTGTTTATACCGATGATTCGGGATATTATGAAGATGTGATCAGTATTTCAGGCTATTCAGGGTACGAATATGTACAAGCCATGACCCTTGATTCATGTCTTGGGCAGTACCTATATAACGGGCAGTTTATTGCACCGGGTGCTACATTGCAGCCAATGGATTTTTATTTGTGCAACACCGGTGGGGGTTGGAACGGGTGTGAAAATTATTTCATTTATAATTATGATTATAATGAACCTTTTACGCTGACATTTGAAGGATTTCTTTACAATGGCCCGGGTGCGCAATATTATTTGTGGGATTTTGGCGATGGCACAACAGGCGAAGGACAGACCGTGACGCATACCTTCCCTTCAGGACAGGGTAATAACGGAATTTATATGGTAGGATTATCCACCATGGTCATGGATTCAATGGGTGATTCCTGTTTTTATACTTCCTACCAGGAAGTCTGGCTTAACAGCCAACCTGAGTGTTACGCTTATTTTTCATATTATCCTGACAGTTCGAATGTGCTGACTATCAACTTCCTGGATATGAGTTATAATCCTAATGGCACTGCTCCGGATTCGTGGTTCTGGGAATTTGGAGACGGCACCAGTTCAACACTACAAAACCCGGTACATACTTATGCTGATACAGGATATTACATAGTATGCCTGACAATTGCAGATAGCTCAAGTATGTGTACCAACACATACTGTGAAGAAGTATTTACCGGATATCCACCGCCTCCGAGCGAATGCGAAAGTTACATCATACCTTATAATATGTATGGACTGACAGTGGAATTTGAAGGTTATACTATCAGCCAGTATGAAACAGAATATTACTGGGAATTTGGAGATGGAGTAACAGCTACAGGTCAGTTCGTTTCTCATACATACCCTTACCCGGGAATTTATATCACCACATTGCAAACCATAGATGCAACAAGTTGTACCTACGAGACTTCAATGGAAGTATGGGTGGATACTCTCAACCAGGGATGCGGCACTTATTTCAGTTACGAACAGATTGACAGTCTGACTTTCACATTCACCGGCATTGTTTACCTGAATAATGGAATGACCTACCCGGATTCGAGTACGGTCTATACCTGGGATTTTGGTGACGGCACCACCGGAACCGGCCAAACCATCACTCATACTTTCCAGGAAAACCCGGCCGGCGGTTATACGGTATGCCTGACATCAACGATTGTTTTACCAGACGGTAACTCTTGCACTGCCAACTATTGCGAGGGTATTAATCTAGTGATCCCCACTTTCTATATATATGGATCAGTTTTCCTGGGAAATAACCTTGTTGCAGATCAGGCGGTAGTTCATCTTATGACCATGGATACTACATGGCAAAATGTCGTTGAAGTTCAATCGACTACGATTGATTCAGGCGGATTTTATTCCTTCCCGGAAGTTTCGATGTACAATTCATGCATTTATTACATCCAGGCCGAGTTGACAGAGGGGTCTGCCTATTTTGGGCAGTATATTCCGACTTATCACATCAGTTCCTTAAACTGGGAAGAGGCTACACCCTGGCTCCCGCTTATGAACTGGCCTGCCAATATTTTCATGTTAACAGGCGACTCGACAGACAGCGGCAATGGTTCCATAACCGGTGTGGTATCCAACCTTGGGTCAAGAGGGTTCATGAATGATGTCGAAATTGTTCTGATGGATGCAGATAAAAATCCTTTGACTTATTTACGTTCGGATGAGCAGGGATCATTTATTTTCGAAGACCTCGCTTATGGCACTTATGTTATACATGCAGAAATCATGGGAATTCATACGATCCAGGCCCAGGTTACCCTGAGTGCTGACCAGCCGGAAGCATACGTCCAGGTCCAGGTCAGCGGTGGAGAAGCCTATGTAGTGTTTGGCGTGCCGGAACAAAATGTTGTTTTGGATAAAGTAGGTGAGATTTATCCCAATCCTGTAAATGACAACCCCAAATTTGACATCACTGTCAGAAAGCCGGTCAGCCTGGAGATCAGCATTTTCGGCCAGACCGGTCAATTGATGGATGTCCGGGTTTTATCCTTAGGTACAGGAATGCACAGCATAAAGCTCGACATCGGTTCACTAACGGTTGGTTTGTATCTTCTCAGGCTAACGACCGGACAAGGTGAAGTGGTAAGCCGCAAGTTCTTGAAAGTACAGTAAGTTCTTTCCAATCCCTTCGGGATTAGGTCATTTTTCATACTTTTTTTGGCGAGAGGCTGCCTTAACCGGCAGTCTCTTTTTAATGAGATGACATCTCGATTGAGAAATCTTTCCACTCTGATTTTATTATCTTTGCTATATAAATATCAATGGTAATGAAAAATATAACTTTTCTCCTATTCATCCTCCTGTCACAGGTTCTCAATTCCCAGGATACTTTTTCCATCATAGCAGTCGACACCATTACCGGCGAGATCGGAAGTGCCGGCGCCTCCTGTATTGATGAAACCCAGATTGAAGGAGGAGCGCTGATTATCAGCGATGTCATTCCGGGCCGGGGTGCAATCCATACCCAATCCTACTGGAATCCGACCAACCAGCAGAATGCCCATGCCCGCATGGTGGAAGGGATGAGCCCACTGGAAATTATTGACTGGCTCTCTACCCACGATGCTCAAAATAACCCTACCGTGAGACAATATGGGATCGTCGACTTTGACACGCTTGGGCACGCACGGTCGGCGGGATTTACCGGGGCTAACTGCTTGAATTACAAGAACCATATAACCGGACCGAACTATGCCATCCAGGGAAATATCCTGCTCGGCCAACAAATCCTTGACAGTATAGAGGCCCGCTTCCTGAATACTGAAGGTTCCTTTGCGGAAAAAATGATGGCTGCACTTCAGGGAGCCAAAGTCATTGGTGCCGATACCCGCTGCACTGAAAACGGCACTTCCTCGCTTTCGGCCTTCATCCGGGTGGCAAGACCTGCAGATACCGCCGGGGGCTTTTATTGCGACCTCAATGTCCCGTCATTACCCGCAGGCATGGAACCTATCGATTCATTGCAAACTCTTTTTAATGAATGGCTGGGTACCGTCGTGGGATTGAAGGAGAGCCGCCCTGAATCTGAGTTGCTGATTTATCCTAACCCAGCGTCGACTTATTTTATAGTTGACAGTAGGCAGTTGACAGTAGGCAGTCAGCAGTCCCTGAAAATTGTTATTTACAATATGCTGGGTGAAAAAATCAGGGAAGTGAGAACGGAAGAAAAGGAAACCTGGAGGGTCAAGATAGATGTGTCAGGTTATCAGCCTGGGATTTATTTTGTAACGGTTCTTGATAAATCTGCCCCGGTCCTGACCAGGGAGCTGATTATAATTAAGTGAAGCACGAAACAGGATGCAGGATTTTCCAGTGACTTCTGACAGTTGACTGTTGACTGTTGTCCAACTGCCAACTGTTCAACTGCCTATTGATCAGCCGCATACCATTCTGCAGATGAGGTGGGAGTTTCTCTTAATCGCAAACCAAATAATTTCAGTTTATTTGGAAGAAGATCCTTTATTTTTCCAGCCATATCGGCAATCATATTCTCAGTGGTAGGTTGGTAATCCAGCAAGACGATCTTTTCATAATTCTTCATCAGCATATCCAGCAGGTCTTTTGGCGAAGCGCTGTTAAGAACAAGTGCATGGTCAAACCGATCAATAATTTGTTGTTTGATTATATTTTTCAGATCCTTGAAATCGATCAGCATACCGTTTTTCGGGGAGGCATCATCCTGCATGGGAGAACCGATGACTGTTACCACCAGCGTGTAAGAGTGCCCGTGGATGTTTTTACAAAGACCGTCATAGCCGAGAAGTGCATGGGCCATATCGAAGGTGAACTCTTTACTGATCCGAACAACTGGCATATTTGTAGTTTTGAGTGACAAATTTACAAGATTTTCAGGTATTGAACGATAATAAGCACGCAGATCAGGACAAGTCCAGCGCCGCCAATTGTTTCAGCAGTTCTACCGAAATTCATCATGCCCCGCTTGCCTGCCTGCACGCCTGCGATCGTCATCAGGAATACCATTCCAAAAACAAATCCCGCCAAAATCAGGATATCAGGATAAAGGATTCCAAGGCCCATGCCCAAAAGGCAGGTATTGATGCTGATGACGAAAGCGAAACCCATTAATATGCGCCTGCTTTCAACGGCCATGGTCCGCTGTGCTGCACCCAACCTTCTCGCGTCAGCAAATATCCGGGCCCCGATAAAAAAGATTATCATCACCGCTACCGGGATTTTCAGGTCATGAAAAAATCCCTTTATGCTGAACCCTATTACCCAGCCTACAGCCATCATTACCGTCTCAAAAAGGGCAAAGACAAATGCTATCCGCAACGCTTCCTTCCACAAGATACAGCGGTAAACACTGCTGTTCAGCGCCACCGAAAACGGCACCAGGCTCAGGAGGAAGGAGATGAGGAGGAGCGGGAGGAGGCTCATAATTCAAAGTTCAAAGTTCAAAGTGTAAAGTGCAAAGTGCAAAGTGCAAAGTGCAAAGTGCAAAGTGCAAAGTGCAAAGTGCAAAGTTCCTAATTTCAAGTTTCAAGTTTCAGAGTTCCATTCTTCTGTCTTCTAATCGCCAATCAATCCCACTATTTTCTCCAGCCATTCTGCATCCACTTCATCGAAAGAGCCATGCTCTTTGCTATCGACGTCAAGCACGCCAATGATGTTGTCTTTACTATTTCTTACCGGAACGACGATTTCGGATTTAGAGCGGGAATCGCAGGCAATGTGGCCGGGGAACAAGTGGACGTCAGGGACAACAATCGTTTCTGCGGCATTTATTCCGGCCCAGCAAACCCCGGTGTCCTTCTTCAGTTTAATACAGGCCAGGCTTCCCTGGTAGGGGCCGACGATCAGTTCACCATGGTCGAGGAGATAAAAACCGGTCCAGAAGTAATAGTCCATCTTTTGATGCAACACGGCAGCGATAGTTGACATGCAGGCAATCATGTTCGGTTTGTCCTTCAGTAATTCTTCAAGTTGATCGTATATCCTTTGGTATCTTCCGGTTTTCTGGGTTTCTGTCATATTAAATTATTCAATATGCCTTCAAAATTAAACATTAAACATTAACTTTAAGTTCTCATTCTAAACCAAAACTTATGAAATCCATAAAAGGAACACAAACCGAAAAAAACCTCCTGAAAGCTTTTGCCGGCGAATCCATGGCAAGGAACCGTTATGATTTCTTTGCCAAACAAGCTAAAAAAGAAGGGTTGGAGCAGATCGCTGCCTTGTTTACGGAAACTGCCGGGAACGAGCAATCGCATGCCAAACAGTTCTTCAGATACCTGGAAGGAGGAATGGTGGAGATCACAGCTTCTTACCCGGCCGGTATAATCGGTAATACGCTCGAAAACCTTAAGGCTGCCGCTGAAGGCGAACATGAAGAATGGGCGAGCCTCTATCCTGAATTTGCCAGGATCGCAGAGGAAGAAGGCTTTAAAGAAGTAGCCATAACTTTCCGGCTCATTTCTAAAGTGGAAAAAGTACACGAGGAAAGGTACTTAAAGCTTCACAGAAACCTGGAAGAAGGAAAGGTATTTGAACGGGAAGGAAAGGTGGTATGGAAATGCCGCGTTTGCGGATACCTGCATGAAGCAAAAAAACCACCGCTGAACTGCCCGTTGTGCCATCACCCGCAGGCTTATTTTGAGCTGGTGGAAGAAAACTACTAATGAATAATTTTAAATTTAAAATTTCTCAAGTTCGACAGTAAAGTGCCTCAGAATCGTCGCTTCCCGGGTAATGCGAAGTCCGGTTTTGATCTCATCACGTCGGTCCCAGATATTTTTCAGGCAGGCAGCCACGTAATCCATGTGGTTATTGGTATAGACCCGCCGTGGGATGGCCAGGCGCATCAGTTCCAGCTTCGGGTAACGGTTCTCCCGTGTTACGGGGTCACGGTCTGCCATCAGGGTACCAATCTCCACGCCCCTCACGCCGCCTTCGATGTAAAGCTCCACTGCGAGGGTCTGTGCCTGGAATTGTTCTTTCGGTAATTTAGGTAAAAATTTACGAGCATCGACGAAGATTGCATGGCCGCCATAAGGTTGCTGCACCGGGATACCAAAGTCGGAAAGCAGTTTACCCAGGTAAGCCACCTGCTCTACCCTTGTTTCCAGGTAATTGAATTCCGTCCCTTCATAAAGCCCCTGTGCCAGCGCGTTCATATCGCGGCCCGACATCCCCCCGTAAGTGATATATCCTTCAAAAAGAATATTAAAGACACTGGCCTGGCGGTAGAGCTCCTCCTCGCGGAAAGCGATGAACCCACCCATATTCACAATCGCATCTTTCTTGCTGCTCATGGTCATGGCATCCACATAACTCATCATTTCCTTGACGATATCGCGGACAGAAATATGCCCAAAACCCGGCTCACGCTTTTTTATGAAATAGGCATTCTCGGCAAAGCGTGCGCCGTCAAGGATAACCAATACCCCATATTTTTTAGCCATGGCGGAAACAGCTTTCAGATTTTCCATCGAAACTGGTTGTCCTCCGGGTGTATTGCAGGTCACGGTGACGATAATCATGGGAATCTTCTCCCGGGGGCTTGCTTTCAGGACCCCCTCCAGTTTTTCAAGGTCTATATTGCCTTTAAAAGGATGATACACTGAAGTATCGTATGCTTCTTTTATGGTGCAGTCAACTGCAGTGGCATGACGAAACTCGATATGTCCCTTTGTAGTGTCGAAATGGGCGTTGCCGGGAATTATATTGCCTTCTTTCACCAATACTGAAAATAAGACATTCTCGGCAGCTCTGCCTTGATGAGTGGGCAGAAAATAATCAAATCCCAGGATCCCCTGGATCGCTTCTTTCATTTTGAAATAGGAGGAAGCCCCTGCATAGCTCTCGTCACCCAACATCATGGCCGACCATTGGAGGTCGCTCATGGCCCCGGTGCCGGAATCGGTCAGAAGGTCGATAAAAACGTGTCCGCTCCGAAGGTTGAATAAATTGTATCTGGCTTCTTTTATCCATTCCTGTCTTTCAGCTTTAGAGCTGCGGTATAGAGGCTCCACCATTTTTATCTTATATGATTCAGCAAAAGGCAATTTCATGGGAGGATTAATTGAAAATTGAAAATTGAAAATTGAAAATGGAAGCAGGATTAGTGATTAGTTGTACTGCTTACAATGAATGAAATGATCAACAATGAAATTCGTCCCTGTTCTTCAGATTCAGGTACATGAATTTTTTAGATTTGAATTGCCTGTAAATCATTAAATAATGCTGTTACTTGCATCATCAAAAATAAAAAAAATTTTTACTTTTAATGAAAATGCAACCCAAGATATTTTATTTTGTCTTTACCGTTGAATAATCCAAACAGGAAACCGGAAGTGGAGCAGACGGATATCAGCAGAGATATCATAGATCGCAGCAAAAAAGGGGACAGGCAGGCTCAATACCAGCTATATAAGATGTATGCCAGGGCCATGTTCAACATCTGCTATCGAATGATGAACGACAAATCCGAAGCTGAAGACATGTTGCAGGAATCATTTTCAGAGGCGTTCCGCCGGCTTGACAGCTTCCGCCACGAATCTACATTCGGGGCCTGGTTGAAAATGATCGTGATCAACAAGTGTATCAACGAGATCAAACGAAAGAAAGCCCAGTTAGAGTTCTTTGATGATATGTCGCCTTTTGAAGAGGAAGAAGAACTCCAGGATGAACAGGAAATGGGGTTATCTCCGGATAAAATCAAGAAAGCAATGGAGGGGATACCTAAAGGAAGCAGGATGATTTTCTCACTTTATTTACTTGAAGGTTATGATCACCAGGAGATATCGGAAATCCTGAACATCAGTGAATCAAATTCAAAGACGCAGTATATGCGGGCTAAACAAAGAATTAAAGAAATATTAAAAACACAGGTTTTATGAGTATTGACGAATTAGAAAAATATATCCTTGATCATCGCGGGCAATTCGATGATCAGGAACCCGACCCGGCCTTATGGGAGAAGGTTGACACAGGCAAAGCGCCTGTGATCCGGATTAATTGGAAAGATATTGCCTGGAAAGCCGCGGCTGTGGCTGCTATTTTCGTGGCATCTTATTACTTCCACGATTACATGGCATCCCGGAAACAATCGTCCCAGAACCTCATGAGTAAAAATGCTGAAGTTAATTCACCGATAGTAAGGGAATTGATCGAAGCGGAAGCCTATTACACTTCACAAATCGACATGAGAAAAGAAGAGGTATTCCGGCTGACCGCATCCAATCCGGAAGTGCGCCGTGAAATAAACCTTGAAATGGTTGAACTTGACAGGGTTTTTACAGAATTGAAGGAGGATCTGAAAGATAATGCAGACAATGAAGAAGTCATAGAAGCCATGATCCAGAACTACCGCCTGAAGCTTGACATCCTGGAAGAAATGCTGCTTCAGCTAAAACAATCAAACGAATCTCAAAATGAAAAAAGCCATGAAGACACACCTATCGAATTATAAATACCTGGTGATTTCCGCCTGCCTGGCCATTAGTTTTTCGCTGACCGGCCAGACTTTCGAGAATAGCCGGACACTCAGGGAGGCATACAGGATCGCCTCGAACGTGGAGGTACAGGTGATCAACAAATACGGGGATATTCATCTGATTCCATGGGAAAAAGATTCCGTTGTTTTTGAGATTGATTTTTCCGTAACCTCCAATAAACAAGCTAAAGCCGATAAGATCTTTGATTATATCGATTTCGATTTTAAAGCGACAGCTTATTACGTGATCGCCCAGACTGTTTTCGAAGGGCAGAACACTATCTGGAGCGAAATGGCAGATGTTGCCAGTACGATTTTCAGCAGCGGAACCAGTACACGGATCGATTACACGGTTTATTTTCCTGCCGGGAACGACATCAGGATCGAAAATAAGTTTGGAAACATATACACCACGGATCATACCGGTAGAGTCGATATCAATTTATCTAACGGTGATATGAAGGCACATACTTTCAGTGGCCCGGCCAGGCTTAAAATCGAGTTCGGGAATGTGAGCATTGACGAGATCACCAACGCGAATATTTCGCTTGGATATGCGGAATTCAACCTTGAAAAAGCGGGTGAGATCAATTTTGAAACCCGTTCATCCAAACTGTATCTTAATTCGTGTGAAAAACTTCACCTGGATTCAAAACGGGACCGTTATTACATCAAATCAGCCGCAGAATTGACGGGTGATGTCTTTTTCTCCTACCTGAGCCTTGATAAAGCAACGTCGAAAATCAATCTTAAAACTAATTACGGTGATTTTAAACTCCTTGATATCTCAGAAACTTTTCTTCGCATGGATTTCTTCTCTCAATATTCGGATATTACGTTATACCTGAATGACGAACACCTGTATGAGCTTGATATCATAAGGGATGACCATTCACAGGTCATTTCCTCGACTGCCCTGCTCTCACAGAAGGAGGATCCGGTAGATGGCGTTGATGACACCTTCCGCTCGGTAATTACAGCTGGAAACCCTGTTAAATCAAAGGTTCCTGTAAATATCCATATTAAATCCGGTAAAATTTATTTAATGGGGTCATAAATATTTTTGAAAAATGTAACCTTCGAGAAATCATCTTGTCTTTAACATTAAAATTAATAATCATGTCAAAATATATGAAAACAAAAAATGTCATGCCTGGGCTCTTTCTTCTGATGACCGGGCTCATGTTTACCGGATGCTATGATCACTGGCGCCATGTGGAAGGAAACTATGATGTCACAACCGAAACCCGTCAATATACTGCTTTTGACAGGGTGATCAATGAAGGTAGTTTTGATGTTTACATAATCCAGGACGGTTTGAGTGAAGTGATGATTGAAGCCGAATCAAACCTCATTCCCCTGATCAGGACCCGCATCCAGGGATCTGCCCTGGTGATTGATACCCAGGACGATCTCAGGAACAATTACCCGATGAAAATTTATGTTCATACCAATGAGCTCGATGAAGTAAAACTCAGCGGCTCAGGATTGATGCACGCAGAGGATATTGTTACCGGAGATCTGGAAATCCATCTTTCAGGGTCCGGAGAAATATTCTTTTCCGGTACAGCCGAGGACGTAACATGTTCCATCTCTGGTTCCGGTTCAATAGATTTAGGCCTGGTCTGCAATGAATTGAATGCTGATATCAGCGGCTCCGGTGAAATGGAGGTTTGGGGCACTGCAAACAATGGGGATTTTCATATTTCCGGATCTGGCTCTATCCATGCTTATGACCTGACGCTCCAAGAGTGTTATGCTAAAATTTCCGGGTCAGGAGACATGTATCTGACTGTCGAGGATTACCTTAATGTCAAAATCTCAGGAAGCGGTGATGTTTATGTTATGGGGTCCCCGGATATAGATACTGATATAACCGGTTCAGGGGCAGTAATTCATCCTTAATAAATTACTTAATAATTACATGAGAGAAATGAAGATAACGTCAAGAATATTCATGATAATTGCCCTGGCTTTGTTGATTTCACTGGCAGAAGCGCAGGAAAATCAAAAACAGGCCGGGTTCAGGTTTGGAAATACTACAGGTTTTACCGGCAGGATCATTACGGAAAACAACTTTGCTTTTGAAGGCATACTAGGGTTCAGGAATGGCGGGGCGCAACTATATGGATTGTTTGAAGTCCGGAAACCACTTTATTTAAACCGGGTGGAAAACATGTTCTTCTATTTCGGCGGTGGAGCTCATGTAGGTTTTGTCCGCTGGAATGAATATGATTATAACTACGATCCTTTCGACAGTGATGAGGATTATATGGATGATAATAAATACTGGCATACCGGACCGGCATTTGGCCTCGATGGCATAATCGGGATGGAATATTTTTTTAATTCCGCTCCTATCAGTCTTGCTATCGATTTTAAGCCATTTTTTGAACTATATGGACCTTTTTATCTGAGGGCAAATTTCTGGGATTTCGGATTCCATGTGAGATATAACTTCTGAATTCTGCCCGCCCGAACGACGTTCAGTCGGGCGGGAGTTCTGAGTTCTGAGTTCTGAGTTTTTATTTTTAATTTTTAATTTATTTTTTACAATGAAAACAAGAATACTAATAATTGGATTAATGACTTTAGGAATCATTGCGGTGTCTTATGGTCAGGAAGAAAAAAGCAAAGAAATGAAGACTATTTTCGGGAATACTGATCACAGGATCAGTCATGGCGGGTATGCAGCCCTTTCGGTTGGATATACTCAAATCGATGGAGAGGATGTTATGACTCTTGGCGGCCGTGCCGGTTGGTTGATTGATCATCATGTTACGATCGGGCTTGCCGGGAAAGCCTTTATGAACTCAGTTTTTATTGAAGGAGACTTTCCAAATATCACTGAAAATGGATTGTACCTGTCGGGTGGTTATGGTGGATTTTTCGTTGAGCCGATTGTTGCTCCAAATTTTCCGGTACATGTTTCATTTCCAATACTTATTGGTGGTGGTGGTTTAGTTCTGAATGATCAAACCTGGCATGATTATAACTGGGAAAATGATTATGATGAGCCTTATGATTGGGACTCCTATTTTGTTGTCGAGCCCGGAGTGGAAATCGAACTGAACGTAATAAAGTGTTTCAGAGTGGCATTTGGGGCTTCTTACCGATACACCAGCAATTTGCATATGGCCTATGTGCCGAAGAACCTGATGAACGGCTTTAACGGGAGCGTGACTTTCAAGTTCGGGAAGTTCTGAATATTGAAATTATTGGTCAGCTGTTGATTAACTATTTGTAATTTCACCATCCAAAAGTTAACCTATGCGCCTGACCTTTACGATACTGCTTTTTGCACTGGTAGCCACATCAACCGCACAGTTTGGCAGATACTTTAAAAACCGGACACTCCGTTTCGATTACTTTCATTCGGGGAGTTTTGAAGTTGAATACGTCATGCCTGATGAAATGATTGTCGAAGGGAAATGGGCCGGCCCGAGAAAAAACCTGATAGATCCGTTCGACTACGGCGCTGATAAAATAATGGTGTATGATTCTGTTTCTGATAAATTGATTTTCACCAAAGGGTTTTCCAGTCTTTTCATTGAATACCAAGCTACGGAGGAGGCAAAATCGCAGTGCGGTAACTTCCCGGAAAGCATTCTGATGCCTTTGCCAAAAAAAACCGTCAGGCTTGAGTATTACAGCAGAGGAAAAGATATGATTTGGGTGAAAAGATATGAATCATTTATCAATCCAAAGAAGGATGATTTTAAAATCAAAACTGGAAATACTTATCCCGCCGAGACGATCCTGCGTTCGGGCAGTCCGAAGAATAAGCTTGACCTGATCTTTCTTCCGGAAGGTTATACGCGTGCGGAATTGCCTGAATTCCTGGAAGATTGCTCACGTTTCACAGGATATTTATTCGAGACTGATCCTTATGGACAGTTTATCAAGAAAGTTAATATCCGGGCCGTTATCGCCCCTTCAGAAGAATCAGGAACGGATAATCCCGGTGATACTATATCCCGAAGCACCTTACTGAATTCAAGCTTTTACACCTTCGGATCTGACCGCTATCTTATGACCACCGATTTTAAAAAAGTCAGGGATGTAGCCTCCAGTGTGCCATACGACCAGATTATCATCCTTGTTAACCATCCGCGGTATGGAGGAGGTGGCATCTATAATTTTTATGCTATTTCTACCGTTGACAATGAGAACTCAGGGTTTGTTTTTACACATGAATTTGGTCATTCCTTTGCCGGTCTTGGCGATGAATACAGCGGTGCAGGCTCAGCAACGGAAGATGTGTATTCTCTCGATAAAGAACCCTGGGAACCGAATATCACAACCCTCGTAAATTTTGATGCAAAATGGAAGGACATGCTTCCTGCTGACACGCCCGTGCCAACACCTCCAACCGATGAATGGAAAAAAAAGACAGGTATTTATGAAGGAGCAGGCTATATGGAAAAAGGTGTTTTCCGCCCCTACATCGACTGCTCTATGAATTTTATCAGATTTAATAACTTCTGCCCTGTTTGCCAGAGAGCAATAAAGGAGATGATTGTTTACTATACCCGCTGAGAAGTTGACAGTTGACAGCAGACAGTAGGCAGGAATCCGAAGACAAAAACTGTCAACTGCCGACTGTCAATTGTCAACTCGAATCTGGAATCTGGAATTTTATATTCCAACTTTTTTTGTACTTTTGCACTGTTATTTTTTTAACAATAGCTATCGAATTTATTAATTTTCAATAAAATAATAATAAAATGCTTAAGAAATTATCAGATCTTCATGATATTGTCAGGAAGAAACAACAGACGAAAAGACTAGTGCTGGCGGTAGCTCATGATGAACATTCTCTGGAAGCAGTCAATGCTGCGGTCAAGAAAAAATACATTGATGCCATTTTAGTTGGAAATGCAGAGGAAATTAAAAGGATCGCCGAAAAGAATAAAAAGATCGATCTGAACCAGTTTGAGATCATCAATGAAATAAATGATGCTGAAGCAGTTGCCAAGGCTGTTAAACTGGTGCATTACGGGGAAGCGGATATCCTGATGAAAGGCAATGTTGGGACGGCAACCCTTCTGAAAGGCGTCCTTAACAAGGAATGGGGATTGAGGAAAAACGAGGTCATTTCACATATAGCTATATTCGAGGTGCAGGCTTATCATCATAAGCTGATCTCGCTTGCGGATGTGGCCATGAACATTGCCCCCGACCTGAATACAAAGATCGGAATCATCAACAACTCGGTGGAATTCTTACGCAAATTGGGCATAGAAACACCGAAGGTGGCTGTCCTGGGAGCAGTCGAGCTGGTCAATGAAAGCATGCCGGCCACGATAGACGCAGCTTTGCTGTCGAAAATGGCCGAGCGTGGCCAGATCAAGGATTGCATCATCGACGGTCCGTTGGCTTTTGATAACGCCATCAGCGCCGAAAGCGCCAAACATAAGGGGATCAAGAGCATAGTGGCAGGCGATGCCGACTTGCTGCTCCTGCCCGACATTGAATCCGGAAATGTCCTTTACAAGGCATTCGTTTTCTTCGCTAAAGCAAAGGTAGCCGCTGTCGTTCTTGGTGCCCGCGCACCCATCGTGCTTACATCCCGTTCAGACTCGGAAGAGTCGAAGTTGGATAGCATCGTGCTGGCGGCTGCTATTGCGTAAATAGTCATTATATGGAAGATATTTTCATTATCGCTATCAATCCAGGGTCGACATCGACCAAGATCGCGGTTTACCGGAACAAGGAGTGCATATTTGAAGAGAACATCAAGCACAGCACGGAGGAATTAGCTCCTTATGAAAAGATCACAGACCAGTTTGAGTTCCGGAAGCAGGCTATCCTGCAAAGATTAAACGGAACCAAACTCGAACGTGATAAAGTCAGGGTGATCATGGGCCGGGGCGGGATGGTCCATCCGATCGAATCCGGTGTTTACCGAATCAATGAAAAGATGAAGCACGACCTGGTAAACAGCCCGGTGGGAGAGCATGCCAGCAATCTTGGCGGTTTCATTGCCGAAGACCTGGCGAAAGAATTTCCGAATGCCGAAGCTTATATCACCGATCCGGTGGTGGTCGATGAAATGGACGAAATCGCCCATATTGCAGGGCATCCGGCTTTTACGCGTAGATCAGTCTTCCATGCGCTGAACCAGAAAGCGACAGCCAGAAGGCATTCCATTGCGGTTGGGAAAAAATATGAAGAGCTGAACCTGATCGTAGTTCACCTCGGAGGTGGTATCAGCATAGGCGCCCATAGAAACGGAAGGGTGGTCGATGTGAACCATGCCATCGGCGGGGAAGGGCCGTTTTCCCCGGAACGCGCAGGCAGTGTCCCTGTTATTGATGTGGTTAGACTTGCCTACACCGGAAAATATACCGAGAAAGAATTTACCAAAATGCTGATCGGTCAGGGTGGACTTGCTGCCCATTTAGGAACAAACAATGCCTATGAAGTGGAACAGCGCGTGAAAAGCGGCGATCCGCACGCCACCCTCATCTATGAAGCCATGGCCTACCAGGTTTCTAAATTCATTGGCACCATGGCGGTTGTCTTAAAAGGAAAAGTCGACGGCATACTCATCACCGGTGGCATTGCCTACGATACATGGTTCGTCGACAAACTCCGGGAATATGCCGGTTGGGTCGGGCCATTCTTTATCTATCCCGGCGAGAATGAAATGGAAGCCCTTGCGATGAACGCCTGGCGAGCCCTCCATGGCGAGGTCGAGGTGAAGGAATACAGCTGATTCAGTTCAAAGTTCAAAGTTCAAAGTTCAAAGTTCAAAATTCCAAATTCCAAATTTCTGACTTCTGTCTTCTGTCTTCTGTCTTCTGTTTTCGTCTTTTGTCTTCTGTATTCTGTCTTCTGTATTCTGTATTCATTTTATAGGCTTAATTCCGTAACTAAAATTCAGGGTGGAAAACTGTTGTTGATAGAATAGTTTTACCTTTGTAAAGAATTAATATATCCATAATTAAACCAACAGACTTTATACGATTAAATATGAAAAAATTCTACATCCTGACTTTAGCTGCCCTGATCCTGTCAAGCGGCTATGTTTTCGGCCAAAAGGAAGCACAGCATCAGAAAGATGCCGAACGCGCGAAAAAAGTAGATACCCGTATTGACAACAACGGGTATTGGAAAAAGATGGCAGCATTAGGGCTTGCCAGACTTAATCCCGTCACCCCGGTAAAGCCGGCAGTATATGTAGGCAGCGAGATCCGGGCCTTCAGTGTAATCACTGACGATTCACCCGATGTAGCGGTAGCGACAAGCAGTTCTACCCAGAGTGAAAACTCCGTCTTCGTTCATCCGGATGATAACCTGGTGGTTATCAATTCAAACAATTCGACCCCGAACCCTTCTGACGGCAGCATTTATGGTGCCAATTGGTTGGGAACTGAAGATGGAGGCTTAAACTGGAGCGGGACAGTCCAGGGAGCCGGTGGTTATAATTGGGGCGACCCGGTAGCGTTGATCGGGTTGGATGGCGCTTATTATGTCGGAGCTATCACGTCTAGTTTCGGACAGTCCGTGGCTAAATCAACCAACCAGGGAGGGTACTTTACTGTTTACAATGTAGCAAATGCAGGTGGCGAAGGTCTCGATAAAAACCATCTTTGGGTTGACAACAGCCTTATCAGTCCTTACAGCAATTATTTGTATGATGCCTGGACCGATTTTGGTGGCTTTGCCGATGGTAATATAGCTTTGTCACGCTCAATTAATGGCGCAGTAAACTGGTCAACCCCTGTTAATGTAAGCAGCGCTGTGAATGCAGGCAGCCATTGCCAGGGGGTAAACATCAATACCGGCCCTAATGGCGAGGTTTACGTAATCTGGGCCATCTATGACGGTTGGCCGACAGATGAAACTGCGATCGGTCTTGCCCGCTCTTTTAACGGAGGGGCTACCTTCGAGCCTGCAACGCGTATTATCCAGAATATACGCGGCATCAGGGCCACCGGTGTAAACAAAAACATGCGGAACAATTCTTTCCCCAGCATGGCTTGCGATATCAGCGGCAATGAATACAATGGAAATATATATATCGTTTGGTCGAACGTGGGTGTGCCGGGGATTAATTCCGGCAATGATGTTGATGTTTATATGTCACGTTCTGAAGACCTTGGTGTCACCTGGTCCACCCCGGTAAGGGTCAATCAGGATCCTGTCGGCCAGGGAAGCAAGCATTATTTCCCCTGGATTACCTGTGATCCTGAAAATGGCATGCTGAGTGTGGTGTTCTACGATGACCGTAACGTGGGTGGATACCAGTGCGAAGTTTATTGTGCCAATTCCAGTGATGGCGGAGAAACCTGGGAAGATTTCAAGGTCAGTGATGTTGCTTTTACCCCGAGTCCAATTCCTAATATGGCTGATGGCTACATGGGGGATTACCTCGGAATCAGTGCCCGTGGCGGATGGGTTTATCCCGCCTGGGCCGACAACCGGACCGGTTCCGCTATGACCTACGTTTCCCCTTATGAGACCAACCCGCTTAGCAAACCAACGAACCTGACTGCGGAAGTAACATTTGAGACCGGCATTACCGACTTGCAATGGAGGTTCGATGAAATGCCAGATTTCAGCTATTTTAAGATATACCGGGGAGTAGATTCCATCGGCATAACCTATGATACGGTTTATAATGATCAACTGCCGGATTATGGCATTTATCTTTATAAAGTAACTGCCAAATATTCAGATGGCAGTGAATCAAGTTCTTCCAATGCAAGTGTCCAGTGGGGCGATGCTCAAATCAGTGTTAATCCTTTAGAAATAGAGGAAACCCTTCAACCTGACAGTTCCGTCACACGGATGGTCACGATCAGCAATATCGGCCAGCTTGAAATGAGCTACAATATCAGCATGTTCATTCCATCAGACGCATCCGTCGATGCGAGGGCTTATTGCGGAGCAACCGGGGGCTGTGATGAATACATCAGCCGGGTGCAGCTCAACGAGATCGATAATTTGAGTAACTGCACTAATTATGGCAATTATACTAACCTGTCCACTACTATGTCGGTTGGAAGTTCTTACCAGATTACCGTTACAAATGGTACCCCGATTTATTCGGAAGACCAATGCGGGCTTTGGATTGACTGGAACCAGAATGAGGTATTTGATGATAACGAATCAATCCCGATGAACGGTTCTCCTGGTGTTGGTCCTTATACTGCTACAATCTCACCGCCTGTCGGAGCAATGCCCGGGGAAACCCGTCTCCGCACCCGTATCGTTTATTATCAATCGCCCATACCCTGCGGTGCGTTAACATACGGTGAAGTTGAGGATTATACTGTAAACGTGTCAAGCTGGCTGTTTGCCGACCCGGTTTCAGGAAACATACCTGCCGGTGAAAACATGGAAATCGCCGTTACCCTCAACGCCGTTAACATGGCACTCGGAACTTACACTGCAGAACTGAATGTTTTCAGCAATGATCCGGACGATCCGGAAATCACAGTTCCTATTACCATGCATGTCGCTGAAGTAGCAGTAATCGTCAGTGCCGATCAGGAGACTATCTGCCTGGGCGAAAGTGTCCAGCTTACATCTGAGGTCATTGGCGGTTCAGGTACTTTTACCTATACATGGACCTCCGATCCGGCAGGATTTACCTCTGGTGAGGCCAATGTCACTGTTACGCCGGATGTCACCACCACTTATTTCCTTGAAGTTTTCGACGGATTCTTGACATTTGGGGATCAGATCACCATACAGGTTAATCCTTTACCCAGTGTGTATATCGGAGCCGATACTGCTATTTGCCAGGGTGAAAGCCTCGTGATATCAGCCGGAGAAGGTTTTGCTTCATACTTGTGGAATACAAGTGAAACGACTACGTCGATTGAAACGGCGGTCGAAGGAGCATACTGGGTGGAAGTCACCAATGAGTTTGGTTGTGCCAGGTTAGATACCCTCTATCTTATAGTCACTCAATTCCCGGTAAAACCTGTGATTTCTTCCGGTCCCGCTACAGTGGATAATTATAACGCCACTTCTTCAACCTATAGCTGTGCAGAAGATCCATATGTCACAACTTTCCAGTGGTCTGTTACTCCTTCTGAAGCAGGCACTACCTCCAGCACCGGCACAAACGGTGAATTCGCCTGGACAGCCGGTTACACAGGCTCTGTTCTGATAACTGTCATGGGTTTGAATGACTGCGGAAACAGTGAATTTTCGGATGCTTTTGCAACTGAGATCTATTCCTCGGCAGGTTTGAATGAAATTTCCACGGACAGGCAACTCATCATCTATCCTAATCCTGCAGACGGTAAGGTTACTGTCAGGTTGCCTTCGCAAAAGACCTTCACCGGTGACCTTACAGTTACAGATGCAGAAGGATCAACGGTTTATAGCCAAACGGGCGTAACGATCACCGCCGGCGACAATGTAACCCTGGATCTCGGGCAACTATCAGAAGGAGTTTATTCTTTGAAATTATCATCCCAATCCGTGGTTTATTACGGAAGGATTATTATGAAATAGTATGCGGTAGGTCATTTGCTTTTATCGCAAAGACGTTAAGACGCTGAAGTGCAAGTGGTTTAATGCCACGAGATGACATCTCAGCGTCTTTGTCATTTTACACTTTGATTGAAGTTCCCGTAAAAATATTCTTGCATTTTTGCAGATCAATCTATTCTTTCTAAAAATTATCAGCTAAACATTGATTAATTTTGTGCTTATATAATACAATCAATATGAAAACCTTAAAAATCTTTTGCTCGTTTGTGATTTTCAGCTTCCTTAGCATCACACTATTGGCCCAGGGGCCATTACTGTTCGATAAACTGAATACCCGCGTTGATAATTTGGGTTACTGGAAAGCTGCTGCCGAACATGGCCTGACCATGCCTAACCCGCAACGAAGTGCTCCCCCTGCTATATACACCGGTAGTGAGATCCGCGCGGTTTCTGTCATCACAGAGGACTCTCCTGATGTCCTGCTCATCTCCGGAAACACTTCCCAAAGCGAGAATTCCGTATTCGTAAACCCGAATGATGATAATAATCCCCTCAATTCGAATAATTCCACGAACCAGCCGAGTGGCAACATCACCTTTTACGGCGCTGACTATTTATACTCTTTTGACGGGGGCGAAACCTGGGGCGGCTCTATCCTGGGAGCCGGTGTATCCAATTCCGGCGACCCGACTACTGCCATCGGCTCAAATGGACGTTACCATGTTGGCTTTATCAATAACTCATACGGAATGTCTGTCGCTCATTCAGACAACCAGGGTTCAACGTGGATCTCTGTAGTTTGTGCAAATAACCCGGGAGGCAGCGGACTGGATAAAAACCATCTGTGGATCGATAACAGTCCCACCAGTCCATACGAAGGCAACCTTTATAACGCCTGGACAGCTTTCGGAGGTTCAAATAATAACGATATTGAAATCTCCCGTTCCACCAATGACGGGGATACCTGGAGCCCGGTCATCAATGTCAGCCAAATCATTAATGCCGGAAGCCATTCGCAGGGCGTGAATATCCAGACCGGACCGAATGGTGAGGTTTATGCCGCCTTCACCATTTACGACAGCTGGCCTTCTGATGAAGATGCCATTGGCCTGGCCCGTTCCTTCGATGGCGGGCAGACCTATGAATCATTCCGTATTATCGATAATATCAGGGGTATCCGCAGCAGTGGTGTTGGTAAAACTATGAGGGTCAATTCTTTTCCAGTCATGGCAGCCGACATCAGTACCGGGCCTAACCGGGGAAATTTATATGTCACCTGGACTAATATAGGTTACCCGGGAATTAATAGTGGTAATGACGCAGATATTTACATGATCCGTTCTGAAGATAACGGGACTACCTGGTCAGATCCTGTCCGTGTAAACCAGGATCCCTCCGGCCAGGGCAAGAAACATTACTTCGGCTGGATTACCTCTGATCCGGCAACAGGAACACTGAGCATGATATGGTATGATGACCGTAATGTTGGAGGTACCCAGGTGGAAGCGTTTTGCGGCAATTCATATGACGGAGGAGATACATGGGAAGATTTTAAGGTCAGCGATGTTGCCTTTACGCCATCCCCTATCCCCGGGCTTGCAAGTCAGTATATGGGAGACTACCTTGGAATATCGGCCAGGAACGGTAAAGTTTACCCGGTATGGACCGATAACCGGACCGGTACAGCATTGACTTATACGTCACCCTATGAAACCAGCACGATGGTAGCACCGTCTGGCCTCATTGCCCAGTTAAATGAAGAAACCGGGGCCGTTAACCTGACCTGGACCCATAATATCGGTCCGACATTTGACCACTATAACATTTACCGGGGTCTTCAGCTTATCGGGACGACCACATTTCCCTTTTATTACGATGTTCTTCCTGCTTATGGCAATTATCGGTACTCGGTGACGGCATATTATACTATTGAAGGTGAATCAGCACCGGCTATTGCCGATGTTCAGTGGGGCAATGCCCAGGCACAGGTGGAGCCGGAAGCTATTGAAGCTTTTGTTTTACCGGAAGAAAGCACCTCTGTCGTCATGGGATTATCAAACGTAGGCGAGCTTCCGTTGGAATACGAGTCAGGCTTCAGTTTGCCCGGCGATGCGCTTCGTGACACCAAAGCGTACTGTAATGGGATCGGCGGCTGCGGTGAAAGCATCAGTGGGGTAACATATGGCGATGTCAGCAACTTTTCTGGTTGTAATGGTTATGAAGATTTCACCGGTTTGAGCTACCTGCTATCAAGAGGAGAATCTGTTGATATTACGGTTTATAACAGTACAAACATTTACCCTGAAGATGTATGCGGCATCTGGGTCGATTGGAACCAGAACGAAAGTTTCCTTGACGATCCACCTGTTACGGTCAGCGGCTCGCCTGGCCCGGGACCTTATACCGCCACCATTACCGTTCCGGATGATGCCAAAAACGGCACCACGCGCTTCCGGATCAGGATCAAACGCGGCGGGACCCTCAGCCCTTGCGGACTTGCTACTAACGGCGAAGTGGAGGATTATTCCATCAACGTGTTGGGTTGGGTTTCTGCCAGTCCTATGGCAGGGACCATCCAGGCGGGAGAAAGCCAGGATATCACCTTTAATTTCGATGCAAGCGGGCTTGGTGTCGGAACTTACAATGCCAATTACACCATTTTCAGCAACGACCCTGATAGCAGCGAAATCATTGTCCCCGTTACCATGCATGTTGAAACGGTATCTGTTACCGTAACAGCAGACAAAGACAGCATTTGCTTCGGCGGCTCGACTACATTGCATGCCAATATTATCGGCGGCTCCGGAACTTTCACCTATTCATGGACTTCTGATCCTCCCGGATTTACATCTTCTGAATCCGATCCGCTGGTTGCTCCGCTTGTAACTACGGCTTACTTTGTGGAAGTCAGTGATGGCAATGTAATCCTGACAGATGAGATAACCATTACCGTGGTCAATCTGCCGGAAATCGACCTTGGAGAAGACGTGGCAGTGTGTGAAAGCGGAGAAGCGGTATTCGATGCCGGGGCAGGCATTGCAACCTATTTGTGGAGCAATGGCCAGACAGGCCAGTCAATAACCGTGACTGACGCCGGTATCTACTGGGTAGAAGTGGCAAACGATTATGGCTGTTCCAAAAGGGATTCGGTTGCATTTATCATCAACCCGCTTCCGATGATTGGCCTGGGCGCCGATCAGAATTTCTGTGAAGGTTCGTCCGTTATGCTTGATGCAGGCACCGGTTTTGAATCCTACTTATGGAATACCGGCGCTACCAGTTATAATATCAGCACCAATGAACCCGGGGAATACTGGGTGGAAGTGACAGATGCGAATAGCTGTTCCAACCGCGATACTATCATACTGACCATGGTTCCGCAACCGTTAGTGAACCTCGGTGATGATCAGACATTCTGTGAAGGCACTTCTGTTACGCTCAATGGAGGCACCGGTTTCACTTCTTATTTGTGGAGTACGGGTGAAACCAGTTCTTCCATCAACACCGGCGAGCCCGGGGAATACTGGGTGGAAATAACAGATATGAACGATTGTTCCAACCGCGACACTATCGTTCTGACCATGGACCCGCTGCCGGTAGCACCGGAAATCACCTCCGGGCCATCTTCGGTGGATAATTTCCTGAACCCGTCATCTGATTTCACTTCATCGGCCAGTACTTATGCCACCTCCTATGAATGGCGGTTGGAACCCGCTGAAGCCGGTAGTATTTCCGGCACGGGGACTACAGCACAGGTGACCTGGTCATCAGGTTTCACCGGGACAGCCCATGTATCGGTAAAAGGTAAGAATGATTGCGGTGCAGGCAGCTACTCCCAGTCATATGCTGTTAATGTCTACTCTTCACAGGGAATTGGCGATAAAAATGTCATTTCCGGCGTAAAACTATTCCCCAACCCGAATGACGGGGTATTTACCTTCCAGTTACATTCGGGGAAAGAACAGGAAATCAGGTTACAGATCAGTACTTCGGGTGGCAACCAGATCCTGGACAGCAAGGAAAGTATTCCAGTGGGGCTTTATCAGAAAAGCTTCAACCTGAGCACTCTCCCCGGAGGGACATATTACCTGGTCGTAAGTGATTCACATGACAGGATGCTGAGCAGGCAGCAGATTGTGGTACAATAAGTTCAAAGTTCAAAGTTCAAAGTTCAAAAATCATAATTTAAAATTCAAAACTTAAAATTTGAAAAGCGGGTTTGGTTTGATACCGGGCCCGTTTTCCATATTGTTTTATATTTACAGGCTGATTTAATTCCTGATTTGCTATGATCAGCCAGACTGAAAGGGGGATAACGGAATTTCACTGTTTATGAAAGGCCCTGATTTCGGAAAGACGTCGGTTTTTTAAATTACTTTTATCTTTTTAAATAAACTATACCCAAATTATGCAGAACCTGTTTAACAAACCTTATCCTTTCAACGATGATTTAAAGCATAATTCTAAAATAATTTTCTTTATTAGCGTTGGAGTTTTATTGTTTTTAATGCTTCTTCAGCCTTTTGACATAAGTTTACTGCCAACACCTGAGAAATACTATTTAATAATTGGGTTTGGGGTTATCACATTTGTAGCTCTAAGTCTTAATTTGCTGTTCATTCCCAGCCTGTTTCCAAAAATATTCTCCTCATCAATATGGAATATCAAAAAGGAAATATTCTGGAATTTATGGATACTCTTCACCATATTAACCGGTTACTTCTTTTATTGCAAAACGCTTGCTGTGCTGAAATTTGATTTCGATATGGTGATAAAGCTGATATTAACAGCTATTATCCCTATTTCAGGTCTCATCATTATTAACCAGAATAAAATGCTCCGTTCGCATTTGAAATTGGCTGGCGATATAAATAAAAAACTGAAAGACAGTAAGTTGAGACAGGAGGAAATCATATATTTTAATTCCGATTACCAAAAAGATAGTTTGGCAATAAAAGTTAGTTTGCTTTTGTTTATTCGTTCTGCCAATAATTACATTGAGGTTTTCTGGAAAGAGGGAGATTCTGTAAAAAATCAAATGGTTCGCTGCAGTATGGCTTATGCAGAAGAACTTTTAAAGGAGCATAAATTTATTGTAAAATGTCATCGTTCATTTATAGTGAATATCAATTACATTGACCGTTTTGAAGGGAATTTACATGGTTATAAACTCTATTTTGAATACATTGATTTCCCGATTCCCGTTTCGAAAAATTTCGCAAGCAAACTACAGGAATTAATTTAAGAAGGGCGAACATTCGCATCCACTGGCACCTAAAACTGATTCGTTCACCCCTAAAATATCCTTTAACACCTATTAACACCTGTTCGACCCTTTTATTCAGAAATTGGCATATAAAGCAATAATTTTGGATAAATTTTATAAAAACAATTATGCAAGGATTGCAAATAGGTGATATGCATGTGAAGCTTCCGATAATCCAGGGAGGCATGGGTGTTGCAGTATCACTATCGGGTTTGGCCGCAGCTGTAGCCAATGAAGGTGGAATTGGTGTAATCTCAGCAGCAGGAATTGGAATGAGTGAGCCCGATTATATGAAAAATTTTCTCGAAGCCAATAAACGGGCTTTAAGAACCCAGATAAGGAAAGCAAGAAGTCTGACCAAGGGTATATTGGGAGTAAATATAATGATGGCATTAACTGATCATGAGGGTCTGATAAGAGTAGCTCTTGAAGAGAAAATTGATATCATCATTATGGGTGCCGGATTGCCCTTGAAAATCCCTGCTATGATTGCCAGTTCGGGAATTGATAGTCATCATACCAAATTGGCAATAAAAGTATCATCAGCAAAAGCTGCCAGGCTGATATTCCAGTATTGGTCAAGCAAATATAATCGTATTCCCGATGCCGTAGTTATTGAAGGGCCTCTCGCGGGTGGTCATCTTGGATTCAAAAAAGAAGAGTTGAAAAAAGATCTTGTGCCTCTCGCTACACTTATAAAAGAGACTGTAAAAATAATTAAGCCTTTTGAAGAGCAATTTGCGAAAGAGGTTCCGGTTATAGCTGCAGGAGGCATTTATACAGGTTATGATATTTATGACATTATGAAGGTTGGCGCAAAGGGAGTAAAAATGGGAACCCGTTTTGTTACAACCCATGAGTGCGATGCCTCTTTAGCCTTTAAAGAGAGTTATCTCGCTTGTAAAAAAGAAGATATCACTATTATTGATAGTCCGGTCGGATTACCCGGCCGTGTTATTTATAATGATTTTGTCGGACAAATACGATTGGGTAAAACCAAACCTTTTAAATGTACCTGGCATTGTCTAAGTTCGTGTGATTTTAAACAGGCTCCTTATTGTATTGCCCAGGTTTTGTTTAATTCAGCACGGGGCAAAATGGCGGAAGGATTTGCATTTTCCGGCACAAACGGATACAGAGCGAGCAAATTGCAATATGTATCAGACGTAATGAAAGAATTAGCCTGGGAATATAATATACAGAAAGCTGGAGCTTTATTACTAAAATCTTCTTTGGCAGTTCCTGTTTAAACCAGTTACATTTTGCATTCCCCTGCTTTCCTGCTTCCAAGCTTCCCAGCCCCCATGCCTCCCAGCCTTCCATTCTTGGAATAAATCAGTAATATTGCGTTCCCTATGATGATAAGCTGTTTGTTGAGTGTACTTCCGGAGACAAACGCTTCACCAAAAAAATCTTGCTGAAATAATTTGAACCCTTAATTCAAACTTGATGTCCATGGTGTAATGGATTCATGGGCAAAAAAATGCAGGGCACTTAACAGTACCCTGCCATTCAATTGCAATTAACCAAAAATTGACTATGCCAAATAAGCTGTGCTTATTAATAGCCTTGATTCTGTTCTGCTTTTGAATTGTTCCTCATCTCATCTTGCGGGATGGGATACAATTCATTTTTCCCGGCTGCAAATCCCTTTGGACCCAAGACCTCCGCTGCCATCCCCCATCTTATCAAGTCCAGGAATCTCACACCCTCAAAGCAAAGTTCCATTTGCCGTTCTTTAACAAGTGCCAGGAAAAAATCCCCTTGAAAAGATGCCAGATTTGCTCTTTGCCGAACCTGGTTCAGATAGGTTACTGCTTTTCCGTTATCGCCGGCCCGATAGTTGGCTTCTGCAGCCATTAATAAAACATCGGCATACCTTAGCAGGCGGAGATTGGTACCATAATTCAGTTCAGCCACGGCTCCGCCCTCGCTATTGGTTTCATCCAACCTGGTACCGTATTTTACGCGAATATAGCCATCCCATCCCCAGGATTCTTCGTTGGTCCAATCACCACCCTGGGCACGGAGGTCTTCTAAAGAAAGAATGGATGCCGGTTTTCTTGTTACGTCTCCTGCATCAACAAACACCTGGTAGGCATTTTCCCTCGGATAGTTAAATCCCCATCCTCCGATCAGCCCTGTCTCTCCGGCCACGAAATAGTCACCTCTCGGACCCGTAAGCTGCCAGGTAATGTTATTTTCCATGGCACGGTTACCGCTCCATTGGAATGTCCCCCAGTCATATCCCGCGGTAGTAACCCATGATACTTCAAAAATTGACTCAACTCCAAATTCAGATTCTTTAAGGAAAAGTGTTGAGAAATCTTCCTGCAATTGGTATTTATTCGAAGCGATCACTTGTTCAAATGTTTGAGCAGCTTCAGTCCATTTTTCCTGGTACAGGTAAGCTTTTCCCAGTAATGATAATGCAGCTCCTTTCGAAGCTCTGAAAACATCTTCAGGGGCATATTCGCTTTTCTCCGGCAGACCTGCAATTGCTTCATTCAGGTCAATTACGATCTGAGCATAAATTTCAGCATCTGATTTGAAGGGCTGGCTATATTCACTTGGAGCGAGATCCGTTAAAATTATAGGTCCTTTCCCAAACATACTTACAATTTCAAAATAGTAGTAAGCACGTAAGAATTTGGCTTCCGCAATTATTTGTTTACGGAGGTCTGTTTCAGGCAGGACATTATTAATCACTTTATTTGCCCTGTAAATCCCAAAATAGTTTGATTGCCATACGGCTGTAATGGTAGCATTACTGGCCCCATAAGTGTAATTTCCCAATTCCTGGTACGGCGGCTGGTCACCTGAATCTCCACCTCCGACATTTGATTCGTCAGAAGGGAAAGTTTTTACAAGGTATGCGCTGTTCCAGTCGCGTGCATACATCCATTGAAGGATATCGTAAGTTGCCATGATGGCTTTTGTAGCATCTTCATCGGTTTTGTAAAAGAGTTCTTCCGACATTTTACCGATCGGAGCTACATCTAAAAAATCTTTTTTGCAGGCAGTAATTGTTAATATCACTGCAAAGACTACCATTATTTTATATTTAATTTTCATTTTTATATCTTTTTAGTAAAACATTCTGATTTTTTATTCAACTTTTCAGGATTATTAGAAAGAGCATGTTAACCCAAAAATAAACGTTCTGGGTGTTGGATATAATCCACGGTCTATGCCCTGGCTATTATCATCAGCTGAACCTGCTTCGGGATCCATACCCGGATAATTGGTGAAGGTGAAGAAATCATCCAGCGACACGTAAAACCTGAGGTTTTGCATTTTCAATTTGTTCATCACACTTCCCGGAAGTGTATAACCTAACTGGATTTGCCTGATCCTGACGTAGGAACCTTTATATACCATCAGGTCACTATTGTAGATAAAAGGATTGGATTGGTCAGCACGTGGCCGTTCGTTTGTACTGCCTTCGCTTGTCCATCTCTCATCAAAGAAAAATTGAGGCCTGTTGGAAGTAGACCTGTCGTAACGGTTCCAGCCCAGCAGGACATCCTGTCCATGAACTCCCTGGAGGAAAAACCTCAGGTCGAATCCGTGATAGGCAAAGTTGAATATAGCACCCCACATAAAGTGCGGATGCGGATCACCGATATAAGTCTGATCCTCATTATTGATCAGGTTATCGCCATTTGTATTTACTACAATGGGATCACCCGGTACCGGATTGTAACCGGCTAAACCGCCATTAGCTTCTTTGTATGTATCAATTTGCTGCTGGTTCTGGAATATACCATCGGTTTTATATCCACGGAAGTACCATACCGGCTGATTCAATTCCATCCATGTTGCTGTCCATCCGGTTCCAACGGTATTACCGGATACCCGGTCGAGCAAAGGATTCAGGTAAGTGACTTCGTTATTTATCCAGGTCATGTTAAGATTCATATCATACCTGAATGCGCTTTCATAATTCCTCAGACCAATTTCAAATTCAAGTCCTTTATTGGTTACGTCACCGGCATTTACAAAAGGTGCATAATTACCTACTGAAGGAGGTGGTGTACCTGGGGTCAGTAAATCTTTCGTGGTTTTGTTAAAATAGTCAAATCCAAAAGACAATCTGTTTGCCCACATATACATATCCAAACCGATATCAACTTGATCGCTGGTAGCCCAAACCAGTTCGGGGTTAGCCAACAATTCCGGTTCGGCGCCCGTGTAGAAACCGCCACCGGGTTTTGGGTATTTAAGTCCTGAAGTAGTAATTAACGCCCTGAACTGATCAGGTCCAAGTCCTGAAAGCATACCATTCTGCCCCCATGATGCCCTGATTTTCAGGAAATCGATGAAATCAACATTCCAGAATTTCTCACCGGTAACGATCCAGCCTGCAGAAACCGAGGGAAAGTTACCCCACCTGTTATTTGTTCCAAGTAGTGAAGTTCCATCGCGACGGAAAATTAAGCTCACCAGATACCTGCCATCATATTCATAAGAAGCCCGTCCAAAGTAGGAAACAAGTTTCTTGTCCTCAAGACTTCCACTTACTTTTCCATCAATTTCGACACCACCATGCTCCGCATAATTGTCTCCTTCGGCGAACATGGGTCCGGAGAAAGTGGTTAAATATTTATGCGTGGATTCCTGGGCCGACATACCTGCAATTATATTAATGTGGTGCTTTTTATTAAAGGTAGTGTCGTAGGTCAGGAAGTTTTCCCACATCCAGGTGGACCAAGCATCAGTATTGTCCCTTACACTGGTCTGGGTATTCATTCTTTCTGATGAGTACCAGAATGTAGGATACCAGGTATGAAACAACTGGTTAGCAACATCAATACTGGCCCTGGTGGTAAAAGAAACTCCTTTCCATGCTTCACCACCCAGAATTGCATATATGTTCCCCATAAATTTATCCTGCTTGGTTGTACCTTTTGCGACCTGCAACTGGGCCAGCGGATTTGCGATCTCACCTTTAACATAATCTGAAACGCCAAAATACATTCCATCACCGTTTTGAACAAGTGTGTATCCAGCGTCCAGCGCACCTTGTGCATTATCAGACAAATTACCTTCATAAATGACCGGTGTAAGAGGATCAAGCATTAACCCTGAAGCAATAAGCCCTCCGAATTCATCGTCTTCTGTAATGGCATTGCGCTTGAAATGATAATATGCTAAGTTTGTTCCGACTTTCAACCAACTTTTAACCTGTTGTGTTACATTGGTACGCAGGTTATAACGCTCGAAATTGGATTTATCACCACCGACCACTCCATCTTGATTCATGTATGATCCTGATATATAGTAAGACCCCAAATTTGTGGTCTTACTGAAAGCCAGGTGATGTCTTTGTACCATTGCATTTTGCGTGATCTCATCCATCCAATTGGTATTTATTGAACTATTGGTCGGAATTTCGACACCCACATTAGCCTCATTTACCCACGTGGCATAGCTTGAAGCATCCATTGGATGTGTATATTTACCAATACTCTGCATGCCGATCTGAAAATCATAGTTTACCAGGCCTCCTGCTTTTCCTATGGGTTTTCCTCCTTTTTTGGTAGTGATGAGAATAACACCATTGGCGGCATCGGCCCCATAAATGGCTGCAGATGCAGCATCTTTCAGTACCTCGATGGACTCAACATCATAAGGTTCAATATTATCGATGTTATTGGTCCTGATTCCGTCGACCACATAAAGTGGCTGCGCGCTACCATTAGTTCCAACACCGCGGATCACGACCTTCAATCCTGATCCTGGTGAACCAGAGTTATTAGTGACACTGACACCCGCCATTCGACCTTGCAATGCCTCACCCACTGTGGTAACCGGGACAGCGTTGAGCTGTTCGGAATTCATGTTTGATATGGCACCTGTTATGTTCGCACGTTTTTGGGTACCATATCCAACTACGACTACCTCATCCAGGCCTACTACACTTTCACCCAAAGAGATTTCAACGATTTCTCCCTGCTTCATTTCTCTTTCATAGGTAGTATAACCTATAATTGAGAAAGTCAATACCAGGGATTCATGGGATGAAGGGAGGATGAATTTACCATTGATGTCTGTTATCGTTCCATTGGTTGTTCCTTTTTCGATAACATTAACACCAGGTAAAGGAGCACCGTCATTACTTTGAACGGTTCCTGAATAGTTGTACTGCTGTGCAGTCAATGTAACAGATACACTAAACAACAGAATTCCCGCAACTAAAAGGAATTTTTTTGCCATAGTGTCTACTTTTAAATAATTGTAAAATTCTGTTCTCATAGGTTTTTCATTTAGGTTTTTGATTATTTGTTTCAATCGTTCGAGTTTGCAAAAAAATGACAATTCGGAAAAAGTTTTACTTGCATTATCTACGCATACTATATTACATTCATTTATATTTTTGATTATCAGTTAAATATGTCTTGTGTATCTTTTACATTAACAAATGTATAACAATTTTATAAAATCCGTTTAACCTTTTTAATATTTTCATTGCTATTTATACTCATTCTATATTTAAATTTTTTAAACATCTGTTTTACTGTATTTTATAATACACGCATATAAAATTATTTTTTTTAGTTGTGGAATTTTTTCGTGCAATTATTTTATATTTGCATCTGTGTAATTTATACACTTGTTAAGATGAGATCAATTATTCCAAACTTATCAGTTGATTGCGTGGTATTTGGTTTCGATTACAAGAAACTGAATGTGTTATTAACAAAGCGTGAATTGAAAGACCCGGAAACTGGTAAAATCCTATTTACTGATTATACAGTTCAGGGGCACCATATGCTTGAAAATGAAAATATCGATCAAGCTGCCATCAGGGTGCTTAGAGATAAATCCGGACTCAAAGACATATACCTGGAACAATTTTATGCGTTTGGAGACACCGATCGAATGCTCAGAGAACGAGACCAGTTATGGACCAAAAAAGCTTATCCCATGGTCTCGGAACATGTGATTTCAATCGGTTATTACTCTCTGGTTGATAGCTCAAAGGTGAATCCTGACGAGCAGCACCAGGAAACCCGGTGGTTTCCTGTAGACGAACTGCCTGAGTTGGGATTTGATCATGAGAAAATCATTCAAAAAGCTTTAAGTTGTCTTCGCGTCAAACTTAGCAGGGAACCGATAGGTTTCGAACTTTTACCGGAGAGATTTACCTTAACACAAATGCAAACACTTTATGAAATCGTGTTGGGTACCAAATTTGACCGTCGCAATTTCAGGAAAAAGGTCGCACAAATGAAATACGTGATCCCCCTGAATAAAAGACAGAATGGTGCGGCCCGTAAGCCTGCCCAAGAATTTATATTCAGCAGGGATGTTTATGAACGAACAAAAAAAGATAAGTTAGGCTTCACCATTTGACATATTCAGACAAAAGTTAGGTGTAATAGTTTGTTTAATGGATTTAACAGGTCCATGTTTCTTGGCAAGGAGTATTAATTGTTAAATGATGTTATACCTATGAAATTACACTTAATTGATCTAATTATCATAGGGATTTACTTGCTGGCAACTGTTGCAATCGGGTTTATCCTTAAGAAAAAAGCCCAAAAAAGTAAAAAGTCTTACTTGTTAGGCGGCAACCGACTCCCCTGGTATATGCTTGGACTGTCTAATGCCTCCGGCATGTTCGATATTTCGGGCACCATGTGGCTCGTCACACTTGGATTTGTTTATGGCCTGAAAAGCATCTGGATTCCATGGCTCTGGCCTGTTTTTAACCAGATCTTCCTGATGGTCTTTCTTTCTATCTGGCTCAGGAGGTCAAATGTGACAACCGGAGCAGAATGGATTCAAACCCGTTTTGGGACCGGAAAAGGAGCCCGCAATTCGCATAATATCGTTGTAGTTTATGCACTGATAAGTTGCCTGGGTTTTCTTGCCTATGGATTTATTGGCCTGGGTAAATTCGTCATGATTTTTATACCATGGGATTTTGTTTGCAATATTTTTGGACTTGATCCCGGAATAATCGCCCCTGAATATATTCCTCATGTTTATGGGATTGCATTTACCTTGTTCGGCACATTGTACGCTGTACTGGGTGGCATGATGAGCATCGTCTGGACAGATTTATTGCAATACACTATTATGACCCTGGCCGCCATCGTTATTGGGATTATTGCAATGAATGCGCTGGCCGGACAAACACTGCTTGTCCCGGAAAACTGGTATTCAATCTGGTTTGGATGGAAGCTCCACCTCGACTGGAGTAATATTATCCCGGAAGTAAATCAAAAGATAAAGGAGGATGGGTTCTCGCTGTTTTCCATTTTTTTCATGATGATGCTGTTTAAAGGATTCCTTTCCAGTGCTGCCGGACCGGCTCCAAACTATGATATGCAAAAGATACTTGCCACAAAGTCTCCTAAAGAAGGCGCTAAAATGAGCGGGTTTGTATCAGTGATACTCAATCCTGTCAGGTATTTTATGATAACCGGTTTTGTAGTCCTTGCCTTATTGTATTATGACAGACTTAATCTAAATGTAGCCGGGCATATTGACTTCGAACAGATATTGCCATCAGCCATCAGTGAATTTGTTCCTGTGGGCCTGATGGGGCTTTTATTTGCCGGTTTGCTCGCTGCATTTATGTCGACTTTTGCCGGAACTCTTAATGCGGCACAAGCCTATATCGTAAATGATATATTCCTGCAAGTAAGAAAAGATGCAACTAATAAACAGGTTCGGAATATAAGCTATCTTTCCGGTGTTCTGATTATGGTGTTCAGTATCATACTTGGCATTTATGCCAAAAATGTAAATAGCCTGCTGCAATGGATTGTGTCAGCTTTATGGGGTAGTTATGTGGCCTCCAATGTATTAAAGTGGTACTGGTGGCGATTCAACGGTCACGGCTATTTCTGGGGCATGGTAGCAGGATTGGTCCCGGCATTGATTTTCCCATTGATATTTAAAACAACCCTTGAACTGTATTATTTTCCGGTCCTCCTGCTTTTTTCATTAGCAGGTTGCTATGCCGGAACTTTTTCAAAGCCAGCCACCGATGATGCAGTATTAGACAGTTTTTACAAAACGGTTCGCCCGTGGGGATTCTGGCAACCGGTGAAGAAAAGGGTAATAAGCAGAGACCCTTCGTTTCAGCCAAACAGGAACTTTAAAACCGATATGTTTAATGTTTTTATCGGTATTATCTGGCAGACAGCTTTAACTGCCGTACCTATATTTCTTGTGCTGCGCCAATGGATGTATACGGGGATATCACTGTTAATTGTCATTATTACATCACTTATATTAAAATACAAATGGTGGGATAAATTGCCTAATGATTAATTGAAACTTATCAGAATGAAATACGGATATTTCGACGATATAAACAAAGAGTACGTTATTACTAATCCCAAGACGCCATATCCATGGATAAACTATCTTGGAAATGAGAATTTTTTCAGCATACTGTCTAATACCTGCGGGGGGTACAGCTTTTATAAAGATGCACGCTTAAGGAGAATTACCCGTTACAGGTATAATAATGTGCCTGCAGATGACGGAGGAAAATATTTCTATATTAATGATGACGGCCATATTTGGTCGCCGGGATGGAAGCCGGTAAAAAATGAACTGGATCAATATGAATGCCGTCATGGATTGGGGTATTCAAGGATAACAGGAAGATTGAATGACCTGGAAGCCGAAGTCCTTTTCTTTGTACCGTTGGGATTTGATGCTGAAGTGCAAAAACTTAGGCTTGAAAACCTAAGCGTTCAAAAAAAAGAGATCAAAATTCACTCGTTTGTTGAATGGGCCTTCTGGAATGCCCATGATGATATGACCAATTTTCAGCGCAACTTTTCTATCGGTGAAGTTGAAGTAGCTGGTTCTGAAATTTACCACAAAACAGAGTATCGTGAACGCAGGAATCATTATTCTTTTTATTCGGTCAATCATCCGATAGCAGGATTCGACACCGACCGGGATACCTTCCTTGGACTATATAATGGATTTGATAAGCCTGAAAAAGTTTTAACCGGATCTTCCGGTAACTCTATAGCCCATGGCTGGTCACCTATAGCCTCACATTTTTTAGAAATAACTTTAGGTCCTGGAGAGGTATGTGATCTTGTGTTTATTCTCGGTTATGTTGAAAATGAAAAGAATGAAAAGTTCACAGCACCAAACGAGATCAACAAAACAAAGGCAAGAGAAATGATTGGGCGATTTGAAACTTCTGAACAAGTTGACCAGTCACTTTCTGAATTAAAGCAATTCTGGAATAAACTGCTAGGCAACTTACAGCTTGAAAGTCAGGATGAGAAGCTTAACTGCATGGTGAATATCTGGAACCAATATCAATGTATGGTCACTTATTATTTCTCGCGCAGTGCTTCTTATTTTGAATCGGGAATTGGCCGGGGAATGGGTTTTCGAGATTCGAACCAGGATATAATCGGCATAGTTCACATGGTACCTGAGCTTGCAAAACAACGTATCATCGACCTTGCCAGGTTTCAGATGAAAGACGGCAGTGCTTATCATCAATACCAACCCCTGACCAAAAAAGGAAACCTTGAAGTAGGAAGTAATTTTAACGATGATCCTTTATGGTTGATCCTGGCAGTTTCTGCTTACATCAAAGAGACAGGCGACTGGTCAATACTCGAAGCTAAGGTACCGTTTGATGATGATCCTAATCAGTATTCAATTTTTGAACACATCAAACGCTCATTCTATCATGTCGTCAATAATCTCGGACCACATGGGCTTCCACTTATTGGCCGGGCCGATTGGAATGATTGCCTGAATCTTAATTGTTTCTCTGAAGAACCCGGTGAGTCATTCCAGACAACAGAAAACAAAAGTGGCGGACAAGCCGAATCGGTGATGATTGCCGGTATGTTTGTCCTCTATGGTCATGAGTTTGTCCGTATTTGTGAACTCACGGGACATAAGGATCAGGCTGAAGAGGCTCGCAGACATATTGATGCCATGAAAACCGTCATTGATGAATATGGATGGGACGATAATTGGTTTATCAGGGCATACGATTATTATGGCAAAAAGGTTGGCAGCAAAGAGAACGAAGAAGGGCAGATCTTTATTGAGCCCCAGGGTTTCTGTGTTATGGCCGGAATTGGCCTTCAGGATGGCAGAGCGCAAAAGGCGATGGACCAGGTTGAAAAAAGGTTGGCCACACCTTATGGAATTGTATTATTAAACCCCGCCTACACTAAATATTACTTAAACCTTGGAGAAATCTCCAGTTATCCTCCAGGTTATAAGGAGAATGCCGGTATTTTCTGTCATAATAATCCATGGATCATCATTGCTGAAACAATGCTGCACCATAATGACAAGGCATTCGATTATTATAAGCGAATTGCACCCGCATATTTGGAAGAGATCAGCGAATTGCACAAAACTGAACCTTACGTATATGGACAAATGATCGCGGGTAAGGATTCAGCTAAACCGGGCGAAACAAAAAATTCCTGGTTAACAGGAACCGCTGCCTGGAATTTCTACGCCATCAGCCAATATATATTAGGCATCCGGCCCGATTACGAAGGCTTGATCATTGACCCAAAATTACCCGGATGCATTGATGGATGTGAAATCACAAGAAAGTTCAGGGGTGCCACATATAAAATTAAGTTTATCAATAATGGTGGGAACCAGTGCAAGGTATTTATTGACAATGAAGAATTGGAGGGTAATTTACTACCCTCTCCTAAAAAAAATATTACTTATGAAGTTAAAGTCTTGATGCAATAATTCATTCCAAACTCAAAAGTATTCATGTATATTACAAAAAAGTATTCTTTTGTCCTGATCTTTGCTCTTCAAGTCTTCATTCTGCAGAGTTGTGAGCAGAGAAATAATACAAAATCAGCTGGAGACATTGACACTAAAGTCAAAGAACTATTAGCAGGCATGACCCTGGAAGAAAAAGTGGGTCAAATGACACAAGTTACCTTGCCAGTACTCGTCAAAGGTAACAATCTGGATGCGCAGCCTGAACCGGTTGAACTGGATCCTGAAATGCTTCAGAAAGCTTTTGGTAAATACAAGATTGGTTCTGTCCTGAATACAGTGAACAACCGGGCAAAGTCATTGGAATGGTGGCATGAAATCATTAACCAGATCCAAGAGGTAGCCATCCATGAAACCTGCATCCCGGTATTATATGGTATTGACGCTATCCATGGCACAACTTATACTGCCGGAGGCACTTTGTTTCCCCAGGAGATCGGCCTGGGCGCCACCTTTAATCCGGAACTCGTCAGGCAACTTAATGAGATGTGTGCTTATGAAATGCGTGCTTCCAACATACCCTGGAACTTTTCTCCGGTACAGGATATGGGCCGCGATCCCAGGGATTCGCGCATGTGGGAGACTTTCAGTGAAGACGTATATCTAAATGGTATATTGGGTTCTGCGGCTGTTGAAGGCATTCAGGGAAAAGATGCGGTAATCATTGATCAAATGCATGGCGCTGCCTGCCTGAAACATTACCTGGGTTATAATTCGAATTCAGGAAAAGACCGTAATCCGTTCCAAATCCATCCACGTGAACTTAATGAGAAACATAAGCCTGCTTTCCAGGCCCCCATAAATGCAGGGGCAAAATCCATTATGGTCAATTCAGGCATATTGAATGGCATTCCGGTCCATGCAAGTTACGACATACTGACAACATTGCTCCGGGATGAAATGGGATTTGAAGGAGTGGTCGTCACCGACTGGGCTGATATTGATAACCTATACAACCGTGATAAATTCGCTTCTTCTCCGAAAGAAGCCGTTGAGTTGGCCATCAACGCCGGTGTCGATATGTCAATGGTCCCATATGATTTCGACTTCTGCGATTACCTGGTCGAGTTGGTTAATGAAAATGAAGTACCCATGAACCGGATCGATGAAGCCGTTACCCGAATTTTGAAATTAAAAATGGAACTCGGATTATTTGAATCTCCTACTACCAATTACGAAGATTATCCGGATTTCGGGAGTGAAAAGCATGAGAATCTTGCGTTGGATGCGGCACTGGAGTCCATTACCCTGTTGAAAAATGATTCCCATATACTACCCTTGAAAAAGGATATCAAGGTATTGATTTCAGGGCCAAATGCCAATTGGATGAGGCCAATGAATGGTGGCTGGTCTTATTCATGGCAGGGTGAGAAAACAGATGAATTTGCTCAAGATTACAGTACATTCCTGGAAGCAATTCAAGGCAAGATAGGTAAGGATAAGGTTACATTCGTGGAAGGTGTTTCTTATGACATGCAGGGTAAATACTACCAGGAAAAAAACCTGGATATCGATAATGCTGTCAGGGCTGCAAATGAGGTAGACTGCATCATTCTCTTTCTTGGTGAAAACAGCTATTGCGAAAAGCCTGGCGATCTGCATGATCTTTACCTTTCAGAAAACCAGGCCGATCTCGCCATAGCACTTGCCAATACAGGGAAACCGGTAATACTGGTGTTAAATGAAGGCCGTCCTCGCATAATCAGCAAATTCGAGCACAAAATGGCTGCAGTTGTTCAAACTTACCTTCCTGGAAATTTTGGCGGGAATGCCCTGGCAGATATATTATTTGGTGATGCCAACCCCAACGGGAAACTTCCTTATACTTATCCCTTGTTCCCAAACTCGCTGATCAATTATGATTACAAACCATCGGAAAAACAGGAAAAGATGGAGGGCTTAAATGAAAATGAATCAGATGTTGCCATCCAATACGCATTCGGTCATGGTTTGAGCTATACCGTTTTTAAATACAGCAACCTGAAAGTAAGCAGCAATGAATTGACACCGGAAGATTCCGTGAATGTTGCTGTTACCATTGAGAACACCGGTGACCTTGCAGGGAAAGAAGTGGTGATGCTGTTTACTTCAGATCTATATGCTTCCATAACCCCAGACAATAAGAGATTAAGGCGGTTCATGAAAATTAACCTGGATCCGGCTCAATCAAAGACTATTGAATTTACGATTAAAGCCAAAGATCTCGCATTCTACAATAAGGAAAACCAATTGGTGGCTGAAAAGGGGGATTTTGTGATCCGGATCAGCGATCTTGACCAAGTCATCACACTTACTGAAACAGCCACTTTCGGAGAACCAAGCAAGATCATTTTGTGATCACCCGGGAGGATTGCACAACGCATTAAGCATAAAGAAATCTTACTTGTAATTCTTCTATGACAACATTGGTCGAGGCGATAATCACGGGCTACTCCTTGAATAAGATTGTATTTCTGAAACATCACCCACAGCGTTACCTTGTATTTTAAGATTATAGGTTCGAATTAAGTACCTTTGAGGAAATCATGACTAATGGAGAAGATCATTAATCCTCAGACAGACAGCCTTATTCAATAATGGAAAATAATCCACTGACGAAATGGGAGTTACGGCATGAGCTAAAGCCGGGGGATATCGGTTACCTTACTTATCTTCATGGAATTCTATATGCAAAAGAATATAAATACGATCAAACATTCGAAGCCTATGTCGCTCATGGGCTTGTTGAATTTGTTAAATCTTTTAATCCATACAGGGACCGGATCTGGCTGGCTGAGGCTAATGGTCGGATTGTCGGTTCTATTGCAGTCGTAAGGACTTCAAAAGTTGAAACACAACTGCGGTGGTTTCTCGTACATCCTGAATATAGAGGCCATGGTCTTGGAAAAAGCCTCATCCATGAAGCATTGAAGTTTTGCAAAGAGCGGAAATATAATAGCGTCTTCCTCTGGACCACAAGCGAATTAACCACAGCCAGCCATTTATACGCGCAGGCAGGTTTCAAAAAAACAGATGTGAAATCACATAACATTTGGGGAAAATATATCTCGGAAGAAAGGTATGATTTGAATTTAAAACTAATTTAAACTCCCTTTAAATTAATTCAATAGCTTAAAGAAGTGACTTTGATCACACTGTTTCACGCTGGAAAAGATTAATATTGCATTCTGGATTTAGTGAAGCATAGAGGCATGGAGGCGTGAGACGTGAGATGGTACTTGGCTGCATTGGAATCCAAATTGCGAATTTCAATTTTCAGATTTCAAATTATTAAAGTCGATGAAAAAAGTTACTATTACATGCTTACTGATGGTTTGGGCTGTGTGCCTTATTGCTGGTACTGTTGAGTACACCTACTATTTCAATACTCCATCGGTTAAGCAGGCGGGGTCTTTCCAAACAGTGTCTTTTGATAGAACTTTTCTTACCGGAAAAACCGGCGAACCTGCCCTTCCCTACCAGGCTGTCAGGCTCCTGCTTCCGCCAGGGGAGGAAGCGGTTTCCGTAGAATACCGCTTTGAAGATCAAAAAAACCTGGAAGGGACCTTTACGATCTATCCCCAGCAGCCATCACAGCCTATCTCAACCAGCAGCGATGGCATCTTTCACCAAAAACATGAAATCTATCAATCCCGCAGTATTTTCCCCGGACAAGCATGGGGCGAGTATTCAACCCATTTCCTCAACGGTCATTCTTTCCTGTTAACTTCTTTTACCCCGGTAAATTATGTGCCGGCAGACGGCATGGTGTCTTTCTTCCAAAAAATCACCATAACAGTTGAAACCCGGAAAACCGGGCGGTCTTCCAGGGCACTTGAAAACCTTAATACATCGGCAAAAATTGATGACCGCATCAGCAACATCGCCCAAAATCCTTCCATGATCTCAGCCTACCCAACAATATCAGCAAGAGACGGGGAATATCAGATCCTGATTATTACACCCCAGCTTTTTGAAAGCTATTATCAACAGCTAAAAGATCTTTATTTAGTAAGGGGTTTTAAAACCGAGATTGCCACGACGGAAAATATTGAAGCAAATTTTACCGGGCAGGACCTGCAGGAGAAAATGAGAAATTATATCATCGCTGAATACCAGGCTCATGGCATTGAACATGTTCTTCTGGGTGGTGATGCCGAAATTGTTCCCTACCGTGGTTTCTACTGCATTGCCTATTCCAGCTCGACTTATGAGGACAGCAATATACCGGCTGATTTATATTATTCCGCCCTCGATGGTAACTGGAATACAGACGGGGATGGATATTGGGCGGAGATAGGCGAAGATGACCTTCTTCCGGACGTTTCAGTTGCGCGGTTCCCGGTCAGTACGGTTTCACAACTTCAGAAACTCCTGCTGAAAACCGTCAGTTACCAGGACGCCCCGGTTTTAGGCGAACTCCGCGACGTGCTGATTGCCGGCGAATATTTATGGGAAGAACCGCTGACTTACGGCGAAGATTACCTCGAATTGCTGATCGGATATCATGCCGATAACGGTTATGAAACCGATGGCATACCAGACGATTACAACTTTACCAAGCTTTATGATTCTGAAGCTTATTGGGGAGGTTATGACCTGATCAATTCCATCAACCAGGGGAAAAGCTTTGTTCATCACTCCGGTCATGCCAACCAGACTTACGTCATGCGCCTCAACATCTCCGATATCAATAACAGCAACTTTGCGCAGACTAACGGAATCGATCATAATTACTCACTCATTTACACCCACGGCTGCCTTTGCGGGGCTTTCGATGAAAATGACTGCATCGGCGAGGCGATGGTTTGTATTGATAATTTTGCCGTGGCTGGCGCTTTCAATTCAAGGTATGGTTGGTTTAACGAAGGACAGACCGAAGGCCCTTCGGCACATTTGCACCGGGAATTTGTGGATGCATTATATCACGACAAAGAATGCCGGATCGGTGCCGCTCACATGATCTCAAAAATCGAAACTTCTGTCTGGGTCAATGCCCCCGGCCAATGGGAAGAAGGAGCGCTCCGCTGGTGTTTCTATGACTGCAACATCTTTGGTGACCCTGTCCTGGGTGTATGGACCGATGAACCGATCAGCATCGAGACATCCTATCCTGAAGAAATCCTTCCCGGGACGACTTCTATCCCTGTAACCGTTACCAGCAACGGAGAACCTATGGAAGGACTTATGTGCGTGATCCTGGCTGATGGGACCATGCTGGGCTGTTGCCCGACCGATGCTTCAGGCCAGGCTGTCATTATGGTCCCGGATGGTTTTTCGGGCATAAACACAGCCGAACTGGTTGTTTCCGGCTATAATTGCCTTCCCCATCAATACACTCTTAATATCACGGTAGGATTAGGTGAAAACCGGAAAGAAATTACCGGTCTGAAGGTTCAGCCTAATCCCTTTTCCGATCATACTAAGATTTTATTAAATCTGAAAGATTCCAGGCAGGTCTCAGTCAGTTTCTACGAGTCATCAGGAAAGTTGCTGGAAGAATTTGTCTTTAATGGCAATGAGGGATCAAATGAATTTCTGATTAACACGGCTGAATGGCCTGAAGGATTGATTCAGGCAAGGATCATTTCAGGTAGCCAGGTGATCCATTCCCGCCTGTTGCATGTCAGGATATAAATCGGTTATTCTTATGTTTTTCTTTTCTTTTTTAGTATAATTTTGTATTGCTACAACAAAATCAAATATCTGCATAAAATTGAGAATCAACAAATAACTTAAAGCCGACATCTATGAAAAGACTGCTACTTACTTTTTTTATTGCTATTGTTATATTTCTTGCTCAGCTTCAAGCTCAGACTTTTACATACAGTGACAGTTGGGACCAGGAAGGTTTTAATCTTAAGTCTCAAAGTGAACAGGGTATCACATTAAATTATTCCATCCTGGAATTTACCATGGATGATATCGATATCCGGGGCGAATCCATGAAGCATGTCAGCCTGACAAATCATTTCCTTCCCGGAGATGAAGGAATGCCCGACCTTCCCGGCAATGGACGTTATATTGCCGTTCCACAGGGGGCCACTCCCATTCTTCATATCAAATCCGTCAGAAAAGAAGTTTATCAGGATATTAATATTGCTCCGGCACCCAGAATCCCTACAGATATAGAAAAAGGCCCGCTGGATTACAACAAAAACGCCAGGATTTATTCAAATAACGCTTTTTATCCGGCAGAACCGGTCAAACTCTCTGAAGTAACGCAAGTAAGAGGTGTTGATGCTGTAATGCTTGGCATTACCCCATTTCAATACAACCCGGTGACAAAGGAATTGATCGTATACAGGGACCTTGAGGTTGAAGTAGAATTTGCCGGCGGGAACGGCCGGTTTGGTGATGAAAGGTTGCGCAGCCGCTGGTGGGACCCGTTGCTGTCTGATATACTTTTGAACTATGAACAACTTTCACCGGTCGATTATGCAAGTCGGCAGTTGGCAGTCGGTAGTCGGCAGTCAGAGGGTATCCGTGCCACCGGGTGCGAATACCTGATTATTTGTCCTGATGGCGCTGATTTCCAGCAGTGGGCCGATTCTATCAAAAGATTCCGGACGGAGCAGGGTATCCTGACAAACGTAGTTCCAATTTCGGAAGTCGGTGGCAACTCTGCCACTGCTATTGAATCATTCATCAACAATGCTTATAACAACTGGGATATTCCACCGGCTGCCTGTTTATTGCTTGGGGATTATGGCAGTAATGCTCAATCCAGTATCACATCCACTGTCCTCAATGATCACCCGGGCGGTTATAATCCCTATGTTTCCGATAATCCTTTTTCAGATGTAAATGGTGATCTGTTGCCGGATGTTGTTTTTGCCAGGATTACAGCCAGGAATGCCATGGAGCTTTCCCTCATGGTGAATAAATTTCTGAATTATGAACGTAATCCACCCACGAGCGCATATTTTTACGAACACCCTATAACTGCATTGGGATGGCAGACCGAGCGGTGGTTCCAGATTTGTTCTGAAGCATTCGGAGGATATTTAAAAAATGTTCTGGAAAAAGATCCTGTCAGAATTAACGAGGTTTATGGTGGAAATCCGGATGTCGACCCATGGTCTACTGCACCCAACACCCCAACAATACTCGATGTTTTTGGTCCTTCCGGGTTGGGATACATCCCGGCAACACCTGGCGAACTCGGGGCGTGGTCAGGGGGAAATGCCACTGACATCAACAATGCCGTAAACAGCGGATCTTTTCTTTTGCAACATCGCGATCACGGTATGGAAACCGGATGGGGTGAACCCTCTTACGTCAATTCGAATATTTCAGGGCTTAATAATACAGACCTGACATTCGTCATGTCAATCAATTGCCAGACCGGAAAATTCAACAGCGGGGGTGAATGTTTTGCGGAAAAATTCCACCGGTACCAAGTCAACGGCCAGGGCAGCGGTGCACTGGGATTGATTGCCCCGACAGAGGTTTCTTACTCCTTTGTAAATGACGTTTATGTATGGGGGCTTTATGACAATATGTTTCCGGATTTTCTCCCGCAATTCGGCACAACGCCTGAATCCAGGGGTATGTTACCTGCTTTCGGCAATGCAGCCGGGAAATACTTCCTTTTTTCTTCGAGCTGGCCTTATAATGCCTCGGAAAAAGCAATAACTTTCAAGTTGTTTCATCATCATGGTGATGCATTCACCTGCCTGTATTCTGAAGTCCCACAAGATCTTACTGTCATGCATAATGAGGTGCAGATGGCAGGGATGGCCACGTTTACCATCCAGGCCGACGAAAGTGCTTTAATCGCATTTTCAGTGAATGGTGAGCTTATTGGTGTGGGAACCGGCACCGGGGCAACCACAGATATTCCTATCATTGCTCAGAATCCGCCAAACATCATCGATGTGGTGGTGACCAAACAAAACTATTACCGTTATCATGCCCATGTGCAGGTTATCCCGCCGAACGGTCCCTTCGTCGTTACTGATTCATACATGGTGAATGATGCTTCCGGGAACAATAACGGGAAGCTTGATTATGGCGAAACTGTTGTCCTCGATGTGACCCTGAAAAACGTGGGTACCGAAAACGCTGAAAATGTATCGGTTACAATATCCAGTGCCGACGAGTATATGACAATCATTGATGGCGCTGCAGAGGCAGGTACTATACTTCCCAATCAGACTGCCTTGGTTTCAGGTGCACTCTCTATCCTGGCCGCAGAAAATGTCCCCAACGGTCATAATATCCAGATCAATTTGGAAGCCACCAATGGCGACACTATCTGGAACAGTTCATTCAGTGTCAAGGCATACGCACCAATCCTGGAATATGTCGATTTCACGATCTCCGATATCAACGGCAATAACAACGGCCGCCTTGACCCCGGTGAAACGGCGGACCTGATCGTTTCCATCACCAATAAAGGAGCTGCCGATGCTTACGATGTTTTTGGCCTGCTTGGTTCCAATGACCCATTTATACAAATAGGATCCGACTCGGCGATGTTTGGGGAAATTGCACAGAATGCCATCATAACACAGACATTTCCGGTAACTGCAGTGGTAATCACGCCACCGGGACACCAGGCTGATTTCACGGTCAATTTCTCCGGCGACATGGGCATTACAACAAACGGGGAGTTTTCCTTAAATATTGGCTTGTTCCCGATGCTTATCCTGGACCTGGACGATAACACCAATTCAGCTGAAAAGATGATGAACGCCCTGGACGATTGGCGCATATTTGCGGAATATTCGCAGGAAATCCCTGCCGATATCAGCCAGTACCAGACCATCTTCCTTTGCCTAGGAACCTACAGTTCGAATCATATATTGACAGATAGTGAGGCTGCACCTTTCATTGATTTCCTGAATAATGGCGGGAACCTTTACCTTGAAGGGGCCGATACATGGTATTATGACCAAATTTACTACTCGACATCGCTCCATCCCATGTTTAATATTCTGGGCACAGACGATGGCGACGGTGACCTGGGCACCATAAACGGAGTTGCAGGGACCATCACTGAGGGCATGATTTTCTACTTTAGTGGTGACAACAGCTATATCGACCATATCTCTCCGATCAACCCGGCCTATACCATTTTCAACAACGCCACCCCAGCCTATGCTATCGCTGTGGCTCATGATCCCGGAACATACAAAACGATCGGTTCTGCTTCCGAATTTGGCGGTTTGCTGGATAATCCCAACAGCACCAGGAAAAACCTTATGCTGCAATACCTGAACTTCTTCGGAATGGACCCTATTTCCGAAACGCCTGAAATCCCTGCCGGAGAGACCAAGGTTTGTGCAAATTCGGCCCAGGGTGTTTATTCTACCCAACCTGTCTCCAATGCCACGTATTACATCTGGGAGGTAGATCCTGCTGAAGCAGGCACTGTCGAAGGATGGGGCACAGAGGTTACCGTGACCTGGACCCCTGGTTTTGAGGGCACCGCAAATCTAAGGGTTTGCGGGATGAACCAGAGCGGCCTGGGACCTGTTTCACCTGACCTTACAGTTAATATTTATGATCTGCCAACGGCTGAAATGTCATTTACAAGCACAACTATATGTGCAGGCGATACGACTCTCGTGAATATTTTCCTTACAGGGGTTTCGCCCTGGCGTCTCGTAATAAGCCTTAGTGGCAATGAGATTACCATGAATCCCAATAAACCGTATATGGATGGTATTCCTTTAAATCCGACTGAAGACCTGGAGGTAGTGATCGTTTCTCTGACTGATGGCACAGGATGTGAAAGAATTGATTTCACGCCTACGATGATAACTGTCATGCCACTGCCAGCATCCCCGGCCAAGCCAACCGGACCGGAATTTATTGACCTGTATACTACTTTGCAAAGTAATTACAACACCACCGGTTCTGCTTCTGCACTTAGCTATGAATGGACATTATCGCCTTCCGATGCAGGAAACCTGATAGTAAGCGGGAACGGATTGGATTGCACCGTCGATTGGCTGTCGACTTATACCGGGCAGGCCAACCTGAAAGTCAAAGGGATCAACGATTGCGGAGAGGGCGATTTCTCAGAACTCCTGGCCGTAAATGTTGCTAACACATTTGGCCTGGATGAGAATGAATCCGGCCTCGGTATAGCCGTATATCCAAACCCTAATATCGGGAATTTCAGAATTGAACTGTCAGCTTATAAATCCACCAAAGTTAAAATGAGACTATACAATGCTTCAGGTGAACCAGCCTGGGGGCCTGTTGAAGCAGAGATCAACAGCAAGTTGAGTTTACCGGTTAAAGTTGCATCTCTCTCCGAAGGGATCTACCTGCTTCAACTTGAGACAGATATGGGCATTTCTAATCGGAAAATCATAATAAAAAAATAAATATTTTTGTACAATTAAAAACCAATCCATAATGAAAAAGCTTACTTTTCTTTTTATCTGCCTGCTCTCCGTTTCTGCTGTCTTTGCACAGGTAACACGGGATAAAGTAGTGGTGGAAGTAGGAACCGGCACATGGTGCCAGTATTGTCCCGGCGCTGCCATGGGCGTTGATGATCTGATCGAGAATGGGTGGCCGGTGGCTGCTATTGAAAATCATAACGGAGACCCCTTTACCAACAATTACTCAAATGCAAGGAACTCTTTTTATGGTATCTCAGGATATCCAACTGCTTTCTTTGATGGCGTAAGTTCAGTGGTTGGCGGCAGCCATAACGAGAGCATGTATCCGTCGTACTGGCCAAAAGTTCAGCAAAGGATGGCAGTACCTTCTCCTGTTACAATTGAGGTTTGGGGCAGCCATACCGGTCTGACATACAATGTTACCGTAACGGTTACCAAAGTTGCAGAGATCAATGGTCAGAATATCCGCCTGCACCTTTGCCTGACCGAGTCACACATAGTTTATGCCTGGCAAGGCATGAGTGAAGTAAATTATGTAGACCGCCTGATGGTGCCCGACCAGCTCGGGACGGAATTAGATTTCACCGAAAGCGACGTGCTGGAAATTCCTCTCACCTTTAATGTGCAGTCAGGTTGGGTTTTAAACAATATGGAGCTGGTGGCTTTTGTGCAGACCAATTCCAATAAAGAGATCCACAATGGATATAAAGTAAAACTGGCCTTCCTGGTGCCTCCTCCCCCTCCACTGGCTGCTTCTTTTGTCTCTGATACGACAACCTGCGAAACCTACCAGGTTCAGTACACTGACCAATCAGCCGGAAACCCGACCGGTTGGTACTGGGAATTTCCGGGAGGTACACCGGACACTTCCAGGGAACAGAATCCAATTATTACATATAACACTACAGGCAAATATGATGTTTCGCTGACGGTGACAAGGGGGACAAACAGCAGCACCAGTCTTATGGAAGATTATATTGATGTCTTTGAACTTCCTGAAGTTGCTTTTGCGGCTATGGAAGATCAGTGCATCAATTATCCCCCGGTGGAACTGATCCAGGGAAACCCTGCCGGCGGCACCTATTCCGGTCCGGGTGTTGAAAATGGTTTTTTCCATCCCGATGTAGCAGGTGCCGGAACGCACACGCTCATTTATACCTATATGGATGAGAACAGTTGTGAGAATTTCGCCGAACAAACAGTCATTGTTGATGCCTGTACCGGCATACCGGAAAACCAAGGCGTGCAGATCGTAACCCTTCCGAACCCAACCCAGGGGACCTTCAAACTTTCCATTACGGGTATGGAAGATATGATGAACCTGCGGATCATTAATATCACCGGCAAGACCATTTATCAAAAAGAAAACATCGAGGTTAACGGAAACTTCAGCACGATGATCGACCTTACTGGTAATTCCAATGGGATTTATTATATCTACGTTGATGGCGATAAATCCTCTTATTTCAGGAAGATCATTTTACAGAGATAAGGATTAGTGAAAACCACCTGCTTCGGAGCTTACCGGATGTATGGTACTGAAATCTCATGCCTCAGGCTTTCCCCGATTCTGTCGACGGATAATTCCATGTATTGCGCCATCCTCTTCAGAATCGGTTCAATGTATTCCCATGGCGCATTCTCAATCAGTTTGATTGTAAGCTCCTGCCGTAACTGAAATAACGATTTCCTGGTTCCAAAGGTAAACATCCCTCTGTTAAAAAAGTAACTTTCCTCAGAATAAGAGTATGGTACATTGGTGACTTCCTTAAACAGGTCATAGCTGGCTTCGAATGTCTCTTCCGATTTCATGGTATAATGCGACCATTTTTCCATGAGTCCTTCTATTTTCCATTCAGTTCGGGCCGAAGGATCAGCCAGTTCACTCAAGGGAAAGATAACAAGTGGATACAACTGGTAACCGGCTGATAAATTTGTTAGCGATAGGTTGTTCAGAAAAGCGGCTGTATTCCGGAGGGTTTGCTTGTTTTCACCCGGAAAGCCGACGACAAAAGTCATCAGAACACTGATACCATGGGCATCGAGTTGTTCCACCCCTCTTTTCACATTTTCGATCTTCTGGCGCTTATTCATCCGTTCCAATTGTCCCGGATCACCTGATTCCACGCCTATTTTTCCCATCATCAGGCCGGAGCGTTCTATTGCTTCCATTTCGTTGTCAGAATATTCCCCTCCCCGCATGAAGCCAATCCAATGTCTGAGTCCTGATTCAGTAATGGCGTCGCAAACTTCATATAGTCGTTTTTTAGTGATAAACACATTATCATCAGAAACATGGATAACCGCCAGGTTTTGTCCGAGCCTGTTTTTAACCAGGTTCAACTCCTGTGAAAGGCTAGTCCTGGAACGGAGGAAAATACGGGGATAGAGTTGGCAAAAATCGCAGAACCGGCAACGGTAAGGACAGCCAATGGATGTCCGGAGCGGAATTTTTTCTGGGATTTCATCAATCAGGTCCCACCGGGTATAGTCTTCGTCATAATCCACCTGCTCTTCTTCTCTTTTAGTAAAATTAAAACCATTGTCACCGGGTAAACAGAGGTTCGGGATATGTTCGAATGATGCGCTACTGCCCTTTTCCAACTCTTTCAGGACTTCCAGCAGGGAAGATTTTCCGTGCGGTGCTACGACCAAAATGTCAGCGTCCATTCTGGTATGGCCGGGGTGGAATAGCATCCGGGGTTGATGAGGATAAAGGTGCGGGGAATCGAGATGCTTCATGAATTGCAGATAATTTTTCCACACAAAAACACCTCCGGCAATAATATGAGTGTCGGGCATGGCGCTTCGAATCGATGAAAAAAGACCCAGAAGCGAATCTGTTGTGATGATCATCGTTGTTGAAACACAAATAGCAAAAGGGTCTTGTTCAGCAATGGTTTTTATAGTATCTGTATCGTATTTGTTTGTCAGGATGGTGTCATAGCCGTATTGGTGCAATAAGCCTTCAAGGTAGAACCCTGCCGCCGGGATATCATCTCCGTAATCAAAGCCCCGGGAAACATGCTCAGTTTTAAAAGACTCATTGGCAAGTTCATAAAAAGCGGCAAGAGTCAACTCCCTGTTATTCCGGCTAAGCCTCAGGTTGAAGTCCCTATGAAATTGGTGCTTATCGATTAATGGGGCAATAATTCCAATGGTTCTTTTCATGACGGATTGTTTTCATAAAAAGGTGATTTGATCCTCTTTTTTTTTCATGAACAAATATCATTAAAATAATAATGATAATTGCGAAAGCCGGAGAGCGTGCTAATAGTGTGGGAATCTGATGTCCCCCGGGTTTGCCTCGTTGCCATACCTCACCCCCAAGCCCCTCTCCTCAAGGAGAGGGGAGAAATTTGTGCTAATTGTTAAGTCATCAGCGGGTATATTTCCCAAATTTCCGGATTAACCAGTAAAAACTATGGCGAATATGGGGAGGATTATAGAACACAAATTTCATTACGGGGCATTTCCGGAGACATTCCGGAAAGCAAGGGAACTTCGAAGAACGATGACACCAGCCGAAAGGATTGTCTGGTACGAACTTCGTAACCGTTACCTTTCGGGGTACAAATTTCGTCGGCAGCATCCGGTGAGGGAATTCATAGTGGATTTCTTCTGCCCTGAAAAGGAACTGGTGGTTGAAATCGATGGCAGTATACATCAACTGCCGGAAATAAATGAAAGGGATGAAAACCGCACTGCTGAATTGGAACGGTTAGGGCTTACAGTTATCAGGTTTAGCAATGAAGAGGTGATGAATGATATTGATGAGGTGATGAGAAAGATTGAGGAACACCTCACCCCCCAAAGGTGAGGTATTGGCCAGGCGCCAGCTTAGGTCGCTTATACGGCAACTGGTGTTTAAAGGGGTAAAAATCAGGATTGGGCTGCACCACACGAAGCCTTACATATTATGCGATGGCGACAACCCTATTTTTTGGGAATCTTATTTCGCAATTGAACCTCAGTTTCAAGAAATTCGATTTTCTCACTCATTGGTCTCATCTGATCTTGTGTAAGCTGAAGGATTTCAGCCTCTAGTAAATCAATCTTTCTTAACGCTACTTCGATTCTCTTTTCTCGCCACCAAGAGAGTGCATTAGCTAAAAGTGAGTAAGATTGAACGACCTGCTTGCCCCGGAGTTCCGGGAATTTGTCTAAAAAATAGTTCTTCTTACTCTGCCGAACGTCCACTTTGTACTCTAATTTCAAAAGCTGTCGACTAGTGAAGCTTATCTCGCTTTGGAGCTTCACTGTTGAAAGCGATTTCAGTTCAGGATTGAATGCAACTTCAGGCAAGAACATTGAAGGTTTGTTCTTCAGGGCAGTTATGAAAATGCTTTCTCTTGCCCTTGTGACGCCCACATATGTTACCCGCCTCTCTTCCTCTATATCGGATTCATCTGTCAGCCGTGAATCTTGGCTCAAGTTGAAATAGACGATATTGGGATATTCATTTCCCTTGGTTTTGTGAATAGTTGTTAGATGTATTCTTGAATCAGTGAAATCGTCTAACGTACTATTTTTTAATTTTATGTTTTCAATTGATTTGGTATAGCTGTCAGCTATTTTAAAGAATATTTTTGTTATCTCTTGAGGGTCTTGTGGAGTAAGATATGCGTCTGTCTTTGTCATTTTACTTGTTGATATTATTTTAGTAATGTTTTTTTGTCAGGCTTGCAGGTGACGCCCCGCCGGCAGCCGTAGTGCAGGTTTTAGCAGATTTTACATTTGCTTTTCGCTATCATGTTTATTAGCTCCAACCACTCTCCTTACCACCTTGCCCCGCATTGAAGCTGCCGGCTCGTTGTATGCAGGTTAAATTTTGTCAAATGCTTCACAAATAAATTCTTCATCATTTCTTTGGTCCAGCCTTGTCAATGTACATAAAATTTCCTCATCAGAGCTTGAATCCTTTTTGCAAATAATACACAAGGATGGTTTTTTGATTTCATCAGGATTGATTTCAATTCCATTATCATCATAAAAAGGGCTCATAACTATCTGAATTTCATCGCAATTTTTAATTCTTCAAAAACATTAAAAACAATTGGACAAATCATGGAGTACTCGATAATCCCAATTAGTCGAGTTGTGAATCCTCTCTTTTGAAGATGAGGGAAGGATTTACAATCATTTGGTCGGCTTTTATAAATTTCACATTTATTGCCATTGAGAAAGATACATGGATTACCTTTTAAAATTATCGGACGCAATTTGCGACAACAATTTCCACATTCTAAACAATCTATGTTCTTTTTTACAAATTCATAAATCGGCTTAACAAGTAAATCAATTTCTTTTCCTTCCTGCATTTTTAAATAAGAACGAAATCTCCAATTTTTGTCTTCATTCCGTTTGGAAAGTTTTTCAATCAATTCTAAGTCTTTTATAAGCATTGATTTCCGATTTTTTACAATTTACTTGCAACATCTGCATAACAACCCTAGTAATATGATCCTCCCAAACCTGGTAATGTAAATGTACCTGTTTCCCCTCCCAAATATAAACAATAAATCACCTTAAATTAAATACGAATTTCAGGTTTCAAATTTCAAAAATCCCCCGGCTAAAATAGTTTTTCGGAACCCACATTACATTTGGGGGGATTTTTCTGATTAAGAAAGAATTAACACCTTTAAAGAGGATATTTGCTTAACTTTGTCCTTCTACTTTAATGCATTAACTTATGAAAAATTTTACTACGCTTCTTATTTCTTTGTTTATTGTTTTTCAATCTTTTGCAACTGACTGGACCGGCATTCGGTCGGAACAGCCCAAACCTGGACAAAAACAACTTATTTCTTCCAACATCGATCAAAGTATTATCCGTTTTTCATTGGACGGGTTTCTCAAATCTGAAGTGAATACCCCAATGGGACAGGCCATGGTTATAGGCCTGGAAGGAGCAACCCAGCTCCTTCAGAAAGGGGCGCCTGACCTTCCGAAAATGACCGCTTCTGTTATCATCCCCGACTTAGCCGGGATGCAAATCGAAGTTCTGGATGCGGCTTACCGTGATTTTGAAAATATCCTGGTTGCCCCTTCAAAAGGTAACCTGACCCGTGATATCGACCCTTCTACAATACATTATGAATTCGGCAAAGAATACACGACAGATGCCTTTTTCCCAGGAAACATAGCAGGTTTAAGGGAGCCTTATATCGTTAGGGATTATCGCGGGCAAACGGTTATCGTTTATCCTTTCCAGTATAACCCGGTTTCAAGGACGCTGCGAGTTTACACCGATATAACCGTGAAAATCAGCCGGATTAACGATCTGGGACAAAATTCGCTTGTCCGCATTGTACCCTTTGAGGATGTCGATGGCCAGTTTGACCAGATCTATCAGCGCCATTTCCTGAACCCTGTCGACAATGATTCAAGGTATACGCCGGTGCCGGAATTCGGGAATATGCTGATCATCTCCTTTGGCGCATTCATGGATGCCATGCAGCCGTTTGTGGACTGGAAAAAACAGGAAGGTTACCCGGTTGAGATCGTGGATGTGGGAACCATCGGAAATTCTACCGCTATTAAAAGCTTTATTGCCAATTATTATAATACTAAAGGATTGACCTTTGTGCTGCTGGTCGGCGATGCAGCGCAGGTACCGACTTCTTCGACCTCTGCCGGCGATTCTGATAACAATTACGCCTACATCGTTGGAAACGACCATTATCCCGACCTCTTTGTCGGCAGGTTTTCCGCGGAAAATATTGCCCAGGTGGAGACCCAGGTGCAACGTACGCTGGATTATGAGCGGAATCCGGTTATCAGCACTGACTGGTTTTCAATTTCCACGGGCATTGGCTCTGACCAGGGCCCGGGTGATGACAATGAGTTTGACTACCAGCACATCCGCAATATCCAGAATAATAAGCTGATCCCTTTCACCTACACTTATGCCAACGAATTATTTGACGGCAGCCAGGGCGGAAATGATGAAGGCGGAAATCCGACACCGTCGACAGTTGCAACAGCGGTCAATGCAGGTACCGGCATCATTAATTACACAGGCCATGGCAGTGATATTTCATGGGGAACTACCGGCTTTTCCGTCAGCGATGTCAATAACCTTGTCAACGATAATCTTCTTCCTTTCATTTGGTCGGTAGCTTGTGTCAATGGGAATTTTGTGAACGGGACCTGTTTTGCCGAAGCCTGGCTCAGGGCGACGCATAACGGGCAACCTACCGGCGCCGTGGCTTTCCTGGGTGCCACCATCAACCAGTCATGGGACCCGCCGATGGTTGGACAGGATGAAATGAATGATATCATGGTTGAAACATACCCCGGAAACATCAACCGGACTTTCGGGGCACTGTCTATGCATGGTTGCATGCAGATGAACGATGAATTTGGCAGCGGTGGTAATGAAATGACCGACACCTGGGTTTGCTTTGGCGATCCCAGCGTGATGGTCCGCACAACCATGCCGGAAAACCTCACTGCAACACACGACCCGGTGCTCTTCATCGGGGCCACCCAGCTTACTGTAATCTGCGACGCTGAAGGAGCCCGCATTACATTGAGTATGGACGGTGCCAAATTAAGCACTGCTGTGATCCAGGGAGGTTCAGCTATCCTTGAGTTTGCCCAGTTGAATGACATCGGCACGGCTACACTCACCATTACAACTTTCAACCATATCCCCTATATTGCAGATATTGATGTAATTCCGGCCAACGGGCCCTACGTTGTTATGGATTCCTATGACATCGCCGATGTTGAGGGTAACAATAACGGCCTGCCCGATTACAATGAGTCTATTGACCTTTCGGTGGGATTAGAAAATGTGGGTATTGTAGATGCAAACAATGTGATGGTTACTCTTACCTGTTCTGATCCGTATATTATTATCACCGATTATAGCGAGCTTTACCCTGTCATACCGGCCGGCCAGACCATCTCGGTTGAAAATGGTTTTGCCTTTTCGATCGCAAGCGATGTGCCTGACCAGCATCCCGTTACTTTTAACCTTAGTGCCAGTAATGGCGCCAATACCTGGGAGAGTGTGTTTATCATTAAAGTAAATGCGCCAATCCTGCATATTAATTATATCACTATCAACGATACTGAAGTGGGTAACGGCGACGGCGAACTGGATCCAGGCGAAAGGGCAGACCTGACAATCGATTACAGCAACACCGGGCATGCTACTGCTTACGATGTCGGTGTTTACCTCGAAGGACAGTCAGGATTCGTCGAACTGACCGATCCCCTGCAGAACTTTTCTTCCATCGGGTTCTTCGGTGTTTTCAATAAAACTTATGCCGTTATCGTGGATGAACTGGCTCCCGAAGGAATTAAGGTCGATTTCGTCAATGAACTGACTATGGGAGATCTCTTGCAGGACAAGGTTTTCCCATTGAAAATCAGTGCAAATGTCGAAGATTTTGAAACGGGCGATTTCTCCAAGTTCAACTGGCAATCTGGCGGGAATTTACCGTGGCAGATCGTTAACCTCTATCCTTATGAAGGTTATTACAGCGTTCGTTCCGGTGCCATTACGCATAACCAGACCTCCGAAATCTCTTTAACTTATAACGTGATGACTGCCGACAGCATTGTCTTCTACCGCAAGGTCTCTTCAGAGTCGTCTGATCTCCTGAAATTTTACATTAATAACCAGTTGATCGAAGATTGGTCGGGGACTACCGGTGGATGGAAGCGTGAAGCTTTTGCTGTTGGTGCCGGCAACAAAACTTTTAAATGGGTTTATGAGAAAAACTCTTTGGGCAGCACAGGATCCGACTGCGCCTGGCTGGATTATATCGTATTGCCCTCACCTATGGTTTTAACCATCTGGGCAGGGCCTGATGATGATGTTTGCACCGGGGAATCCTATCAGTTGGACGAGTCTTATGGAACCGATTATAACCAGGTTCAATGGACCAGTTCCGGCACAGGTAATTTCGATGACAACACGAACATGCACCCACTGTACAATCCCAGCAGCGATGACATTAACAGCGGTGAAGTCATGCTGACCCTTACACTTTGGGATGACACAGAAAACATGGTAGCTGATGAGATGCTTCTCGGGTTTACAGATGTCCCTGCAGTGCCCGATATTCCGCAGGGGCCTGATTATGTTGATTTAGCTTTAATCCAGATCTCGGAATATTCAGTCAATCTGCTGGAAGAATCGGAAAATTATAACTGGTACCTCGAACCGGCCGGCGCCGGGATGGTCATTGCCGACCAGAACAATGCAACCGTTAGCTGGGACAGTACTTTTATGGGAACTGCATACATTTCCGTGGCCGGGACTAATGAATGCGGCGAAGGTGGCCTTTCAGAAGCCTTTGAAGTTACTGTGGATAATTCCCTCGTAAGTATCAATACACCCAACGCAGTAAATCCGGGTCTTGTCATCTATCCAAATCCATCATCCGGTGTGATTAACCTGGATGTAAGCGGGCCTCATGCTGACAACATGAAGATAGGCATATACAACCTTCTTGGTTCTTCGGTGTTGATCCGCGATGGAATTCACATGGGAGACCGGCAGGTACTTACCCTTGATTTATCAAGCTTACCAAATGGAATTTACATTTTAACCTTAATTGGAGATAATTACAGCCAGACCCGGAAGCTGATCATCCAATAGAAGATGCTCAGATTATCAAATATATTATGCTTTCTTTTAATTTGTATTTTCCCTTCGCTGGGACAAGTCAAAGTTATTGATGCTTCCAGGCTTACGGATAAATATCCATACCGGTTTTACCCTGATGTAGAAGGAAAAGTAGTTATTGATGAAGGATATTTTAATTACTTATCCTCAGAAGAAAATAAAGACGACATAACCGTTTTCCCGCAATGGCCGGTTGCCAGGGCCGGGAGCAACGAAAGAGGCGGGGTTTATGGAAATCTCGACGATGATCCCGAACTGGAACTGGTTTACCCGGTTGGTGCAGCATTATATGCTTTCAATATTGACGCATCCAATGTCACTGGCTGGCCACAGATACTGGATTATCCTACCGACGGGGCTCCGGCTTTCGGCGATATTGACGGGGATGGCGTTGGCGAAATTGTCGTGTCTACTCACGAGATTGCAACTTTTTCCTCTGGCACCATCTATGCCTTTGAGATTAATGGCACGAATGTTTCAGGATTTCCGGTCACCACGGTAGGTGGTGGGGTCCGGACACCTGTCCTGGCCGATCTTGATGGGGATGACGCCCTGGAGATCATCATTGCGGTAAGGGACTGGCCCGAAGGGTTCATCTATGTTTACCGCGGTGACGGGACAGTTTTTCCCGACTGGCCGCAACGGATGGATTATGTCCCTGGTTCAACTGTCGCTGTGGGTGATATCAACGGTGATGAAATCCCCGAGATCATCGCCGAGTCATATTACAGCCTGCATGCTTTTAAAACAGATGGCACCCTGCTGCCAGGATTCCCCTATTTACCGGACACAACAGGCACCAGGGTGTTTTCCTACTCCACCCCTGTCCTGGCAGACCTGGATGGAGATGGTAACCGGGAGATCGTCTGCGGCGATCACTCTATCACGGATGGCACCGGCGCGGTCCATGTGGTGAAAAATGATGGCACCTCATTGGAAGCCTGGCCCAAATTAACCGGTAGCTGGATCTACGGACCTCCATCTATCGGTGATATCAATGACGACGGCTCTCTCGACATTGCAGTGGGGGACCAGACGCTGTCGGCTACACCGGTGAATAAAGTCTATGCCTGGACCGCCATAACCGGGAATCCCCTGCCAGGTTTTCCCATCACTGATATTTTTGCCGTAAACAGCCAGATCATCCTGGCAGATATCGATGGGGATCATGAGATCGAACTGATGTTCGACGATAATACTTCAGACGGAAAATACCCAGGTTATAACCATGATGGGACTATAATGGAAGGTTGGCCACTTATTGTCAATGGCAGCACTTTCTTTATTAATCCTCTCGTTGCCAATATTAACCGTGATGGAATTATGGCAATTTCCGGCGGAGGAACCGACCAGGGAAGCGGCAACACCAATCTTTACCTATGGAATGCCAATGTCGAATATAACGCTGATCTGGCTGTTTTGCCAATTCTTCAATATAATACACGCCATAACGGGGTTTTTGGAGATTACCTGATGGTGGGGACGCCGGAAGTCCCTGGAAAGGTAAAAGAAGGATGGAAAATCTTCCCCAATCCTGCAACAAACAGCATTACACTTAATCCACCTGATTTCGGAGGAAATTCAAGCCTTCCTGAATACCTGCAGATTGGAATTTATTCTTCTTCAGGAATAAAAATATGCAGTCAAAAATACAGCATGGCAGGCGGAGGATTACATTTCGACCTGACCGGATATCCTTCGGGTATCTATTGGCTTATCATCAAAAGCGATTCCCGGTTTGAAGAACTGTTTAAGTTCCTCATCATCTCCCGGTAGGATTTTACGGAAGCGTAACCCCGGGATAATCGCTCACGATTACCTGCGGGATTTTTGCACCAAAGGTTGTATTGATCGCATCAATGAAATAATAAGCAATTACTGCACTTCCCACCGGTGTGGGATTAAGACCGTCTGTAGAATAGAAATTGCCGGTAGCGAAGCCGGGGCTGATCTTGACATTATCGAAAACCAGTCCTCCGTTGACATCTTTCATGATCTTATTCATATCCACAAGCGCAATATCTTTTCCGCTGATCAGTTGGTCTATCTGCACATTATAATTATCAACAGCCTGCTTTATACTGGCGATTTCCGTTTCATCCAGGATGTAAGATGAAGGAACCGGTTTCTGGCTGCCCCATCCTGCACATTTCAGAGAATCCTGGGGCATGGAGAGAAGAACGAACTCAGTACTTTTAATCTGACGCATTCCCCAGGGCAATGAAGCATCCTGGATCACAATCGGGTTTTGACCGGGGATAAAATGCAGGGTATCGCTCGATCCAAGGCTTTTTATTAGCTGATTCAAGCCGGCATAGGCTCCATTCAGCAAATCTGCGGTTGCCTGGTCAATTGCCAGCACATTATATGGGATAGTATGGAAGAAAGCCGCATCGGTGATATCCGGCACATTGGCAACAGCGCCTTTAGCACCGTTTGCTGTCAGCACATCCAGAGTCGCCTGGATGGAGCCGGTAAAAATTTCCACCGTAGTGATCGGATCAACACCGCCACTTATGGCATTGGAAAGGACATCGTAACTCCCCAGCCAAAGGGTGAAAAATGTGGCATTGACAGCAGGTATCTCTCCAATAATAGTAGATCCGGCAGATGAGGCAAACCTTCCATAATACGGATGTAATGTTGCCATACCAACCACTCCCATGTAAAAGCTTTTCAATCCGGGCAGGCCAATATTATTGTAAGGGCCATTGGCGGCAATTGAAGCGAAATTCGCCATGTCAACCTGCACATCGGCATAACCTGGCAAAAGAGAGATAGCGCCTTTGCAATCCTCGCGGAATCCCATTTCCAATTTAGGTTCGGGCACACCGGTCGATAGTCCGAAGCCGTATTCGTCAACCATCAGTGGTTGTTTGAATGAGCCACCGCCGACAAAACTGAACTGCCCGGCAAGGATGTTCGGGTAGGAATTTTCTTGTCCTGATATATAAAGCGAGCCATCTGCAAATCCTGCAGTCCATGAATCACCAACCGCAATATAACGGCTGAAATCGGCATTTCCTTTGGAAGGGGAGAACTCATCAATATTGGGCTTGCATGATGCAAGCAATATTAAAGGTATGATATAAAGCAAATTTCTTTTTTTCATCTTGATGAATGTTAAAAGTTAAAAGCGATAGCTGAGCCCTATCCCGGGAATGAAAGTCATGGTCTTGTAGGTACCTCCGAAATTATCGGGTTCATAGGTCTTATCGGCTTGCAGCCCGTGCAGCTCAAGATACGACAGGTCGATTTCAAGTCCTTTCACCGGTGTAATGGTTGCACCGAGTGTGAAAGCGATGGTGTTCAGGGTTACTGTTTCCGGGGTGAAATATTTCTCGTTCGCCGGAGAGGGGTCATAATAAACTCCTGCCCTGAATGTGAATATGTCGTTCAGCTTGTACTGGCCACCCAGGCGGGTGATCCAGCTGTTCTTGTATTCCCTGGGATTTTGTGTGTTCAGTAAATCGCCACTCTGTTCAAATTCAAAATCCAGGGATTTGTAGGTATTCCACATGACCCAGTTCACTTCTGCCGCAAGTAGAAACTTATCATTGATCTGATAGGCAAGGCCGAAGTCAAGGTTTGCCGGCAGAGGCAGTTCAGCGTTGAATTTGTTGGTTGCAGGAACAGATGTCGAAAGGGCTGATGGAACCGTAAAAGTCGCATCTCCGCCTTCAAGCTTCATCATGATCTGCGAACGGTAATCGATCCCGATGCTTAGCTTTTCTATAGGTTTGTAGAAAACCCCGGCATTGAAGCCAAAATTGGTGGCTTTGCCTTTGAGATTAGCTTTCGAAGTTTCGCTGTAAGGCAATGCCTTGTTCAGCTCGACATTGCCGATAGCATAGACAAAACCTGCGCCTATACCGAATTTTCCCTTGTACTGGTAAGCAACTGTCGGCTGGATATAGATCGCACTGATTTTAACATCCCGGATCAGGTAACGTCCTGCCCAGTCTTCATTCCATTTGGCGGAGCTTCCAAATGGTGTATAAACGCCAATACCCACCGCTATCTTGTCCTTGATCTTGATTGAAAAATAACCGAAAAACGGTGTCCCGAGCGGGTTTTCCGTGCGCGCCTGGTAATTAGTGGCTTCTTTCTGAAAGATGTGGTTGCTTATGATGCCGCTGGCCCCGACTGAAATACTGTATTTCCCGTCATAAAGGGCCAGGGATCCCGGATTATAGAAGATAGAGCTGGCATCAAAAGCAAACGGCGTTCCGATGAGCCCGATGCCCGTCTGCTTATGTCCCTGCAAACGGACCTGGTAACCCCCACCGAGAAGGGTAACCGAACATAGGCAGAACATGAGGAATAGGAATAATTTGTTCTTCATAGGTAGGTTTTTAAGTTTGAAATGGGGTGCAAGTTAAATATTAATTCGTTGCAAAAATATATAGGGAAATTATAGTTGGGCAGATGGACAGTTGGCAGTTGGACAGACAATAATCAATGACCCTTCATTGTAGAGAGGGTGTATCAAAAGTCCGTTCATTTCCTTTTCAGATTGATATTTCAGGGCTTACGAACGGGATGTATATTGTGCGGTTGATATTTGATAATGGCGAAACCGCTTCAGAGAAGTTTTTAAAAATTTCGAAATAAATGCATACCAGGATTAAGTTTCTCGCAGATTTTCGCAGATTTGGATGTAGATTAGCGCAGAAGTTCTGCGTAAATCAGCGTATTCATCTGCATTGATCTGCGAGAAATTTTTCTTATCTTTAAAGAAAAAAAACTATGAAAAGTCCAGGCCATTTGATTTTCATTTCTGTCTGCCTTATCATTTTTACAGGCAATTTCATTTCTCAAACGCATTCCTCCGTCACAGCACAAACCCTTTCTTACATCGAATCGTCTTCCGGCCTTGCAAATCCCGAATGGGAAGGCGGGCGGACGGAGCTGGAATTCGCCGATATCAATGCTGATGGTCTGTTGGATATCATCACGATCGGCGACCATGGCAGTCCCTTTATCAATACAGAAGAGCATGGCATCATGGTATATTACGGGGATGGTGCGGGAAACTGGAGTGTCCAGATGACCGGGGATTTCGGATATGGAGGGATCGCAGCCGGTGATGTCAATAATGACGGCTTCCTGGATGTGGGTTATGCCATGCATCATAATTATTCCTCCACGGATTTCGGCGATCAGCTCATTGAAGTAGCTCTGGGGGATGGTACCGGAATAAACTGGACACCCTGGGACGATGGCTTGGCCACCAATGGCGAAGACTATGGCATGTTTGCCACCGATTTTGCCGATGTGGATAACGATGGCGACCTCGACCTCGGAAGCATTTCTTTCGGCTGCTGCGCCGGTATTCATGTTTACCTGAATAATTCAGATGGTACCTGGACCCAGAGTTTCGGCGTACTTGACGGGAATTCCGACATGATTTTCCAGTTTGGAGATATTAATAACGATGGTTTTATAGATTTTATCGCCGGCTACGAAAACGGAACGGTTTATTTTGGCGACGGAACGGGAGACTTTATCCTGAAAGATCTCAATCTCCCTTCGGGAGGATTGATGGGCCGGTTAGGCCCTTCCCTGGGAGATATTGAAAACGACGGAGGAATGGACCTTGCCTTTGCAAACAACAATGGCGGATTGCATGTTTATATCTTTGACGATTGGGACCAATTATGGCAGGATTTTTCAGGGGATCTTCCCTCCACCGGGCCCTTTGAACACACCCAGCTGGCCGATATGAACATGGATGGTTTCATTGATTTGGCCGCCTATGGCGAAGGAACATTCCAGGTTTTCCTCGGCGACGGCAACGGCAACTGGACTGCTGATGCTACCTTCACCACCGGCGACCCGGGATATTCCCAGGCATTCCGTGTTGGCGGAGATGTGGACCACAACGGAAGGCCGGATATCGTCCTGCTCGAGGAAGAGGAATTAAGCTGGTTTACCTATCAGAACTATCTCCGCTGTTACCGGGAAAGTTCGGTCCCCATTCTGCTTGACATTAAGCCGGTATACCCCCGCGGGTGGGAGAGGTTCAGGCCGAATTCCGTCCGCTTTATCGACTGGATCAGCACAGTCCCGGGAAATGAGCCTGCTACTGTCAAACTGGAATATTCCACCATAGGATCCAATGGACCAATGACTTTGATTGCTGACGGACTGCCCAACAGCGGCAGGTACCAGTGGATTGTGCCCCAGGAAAATTCAGTAACTTGTTACATCCGTTACACAATAACTTCCGGTACTTCAACCTATTCAAGTACTACGTCGAGGGCATTTATGATCCTTGACGGGGGAATAGGGATCGATGAACCGAAGCCGGAGAGCATGGGAATTAGTGTTTATCCCAATCCGGCGGGTAGGCAGTTGACAGTTGACAGTTGGCAGTCGGCAGTCAAGATGGTGATAACTGATCTTTTCGGACGCAGGATTAAAGAATGTGCTAACATCTCTTCATTTCCTTTCCTGCTCGATATCTCTGACCTTCAGCCAGGAATGTATATTTTGCGTGCAATAAACAAAGATGGGGAATCCGGTTCGGCGAAGTTTCTGAAAATTTCACTGTAAATCTTAACGAGTTGTTGGTTCTCGCAGATTTCCGCAGATGCTATCCAAATAAACGCAAAAGATTTGCATAAATCAGCGTTTTTATCTGCGTTGATCTGCGAGAAACTTTTCATTTTTTGTTCCCCCCATCAATACTTCCCTGCTTCCATGTTTCCCCGCCTCCCTGCTTTCCCGCTTCCCCGCTTCTGAAAACATTTTTCCCAATTAATTGTTACTTTTGCATTCCCATAATCACAACGTTATGAAAAAAATCTTTACTCTCATCGCAATCATCCTGTTAATCCCGTTTCTCATCTCGCAGAAGCCACCGCGCAATGGCGACAAGCCTTATGTCGAAGGGCAGATCATGATAAAATTGCGTTCTGATCTTCCCCAACGCCAACAGCAGATGCTCCAGGAGGTTCTGGCCGATTTTAAATCTGTAAATCTGGATATGGTCGAAAAGCTATCAGGAAGACTGAATATTTTTCTTCTCCGTTATAATCCGGGTGTTACTGATGACGACCGGTTACTTAAAGAAATCAAGGTCCATCCTGATGTGGAACTGGCCCAGTTCAACCACTATATCCAGCAAAGGGAACTTATTCCTTCCGACGAGTTTTTCGGCCTTCAATGGAATATGCATAATACCGGCCAGACCGGGGGAACGAATGATGCCGACATTGACGGTCCCGAAGCATGGGATCTTGGCAATTCGGGCGTAACAGCCACCGGCGATACGATCATAGTTGCCATCGTGGATGACGGCTTCGATATCGACCATGAAGATATCAGTTACTGGAAGAATTACCACGATATTCCCGGAAACGGTATCGATGATGATACCAACGGTTATATCGATGATTACAATGGATGGAACTCCTGGACCAATTCCGGGGAAATCATTGAAAGGGATCATGGCACCCATGTTACCGGTATTGCCGCGGCCCAGGGCAACAATTCAAAAGGTGTCACCGGGGTGAACCTGCATGTGAAAGTAATGCCGGTGGTGGGCTCGGCTTCGGTCGAGTCGATCGTGGTGGCAGGTTATGCCTATATCCTCGAAATGAGGACTTTGTATAATGAGACCGGCGGGGAAAAGGGCGCATTTATCGTATCCACGAATGCTTCTTTCGGGGTGGATAACGGCCAGCCGGAAGATTTTCCCATCTGGGGAGCGATGTATGATTCTTTAGGGATGCAGGGTATTCTGAGCGCCGGGGCAACCGCCAATGCAAACGTGAATATCGATGTAGTTGGTGATATTCCTACTGCTTTCCCCAGTGACTTCCTGATTACTGTCACTAACACCGATAATGATGATGTAAAAAGCAGCTTTGCTGCCTATGGCCCCACTACTATCGACCTGGGCGCTCCGGGCACGCAGATATACTCTACCCGTCAATCGAATGCTTACGGTTATAAGACCGGCACTTCCATGGCTTCGCCGCATGTCGCCGGTGCCATTGCATATATGTTTTCAGTGGCCAGTGAAGAATTCATGACAGCTTACCATAATGATCCTGCAGGCATGGCCCTATTGATCAAGCAGTATATCCTGGATGGCGTCGATCCTCTTCCTTCCCTGGATGGAATCACCGTCACAGGTGGAAGGTTGAATATTTATAAAGCGGCTTTATATGTCTCTGAAGTAGCAGTTAATATCAGTGCCGATCAGGAGACAATCTGCCTGGGCGAAAGTGTGCAGCTAACATCTTACGTCATTGGCAGTCCAGGCCCTTTTACTTACACGTGGACCTCCGATCCGGCGGGGTTTACCTCCAGTGAGGCCAACGTCACTGTCATCCCGGATGTTACCACCACTTATTTTCTTGAGGTTTTCGATGGGTCCGTCACAGTTGAGGACCAGATCACCATACAGGTTAATCCTTTGCCGAGCGTTGATATCGGAGCCGATACTTCGATCTGCCAGGGTGAAAGCCTCGTGATATCAGCCGGAGAAGGGTTTGCATCATACCTGTGGAATACGGGTGAAACGACCATATCGATAGAAACGGCCGTCCAGGGTGAATACTGGGTAGAAGTTACCAATGAGTTCGGTTGCACCGCTACAGATGCCCTAATCCTCGTTGTAGTGCAGATGCCGGAAAAACCTGTTATCTCTTCCGGTCCGGCTTCAGTTGATAACTATATTGCCACTTCTTCAACCTTTAGCTGTGCAGAAGTTCCAAATGCTATATCTTACCAATGGTTTGTCGCCCCAGCGGAAGCCGGCACCACTTCCAGCACCGGTACAGACGGTGAATTTGCCTGGACAATTGGTTATACAGGCTCTGTTTTGATAACTGTCGTGGGTATAAATGACTGTTGGAACAGTGAATTTTCGGATGCTTTTGCAACTGAGATTTATTCCTCGGCGGGTGTGAATGAAAATGCCGGAAACAGGCAGCTCATCCTCTATCCTAATCCGGCGAAGGAAGGTTTAAGTTTTAAGGTTTCAGGTTTAAGTTCGGGTAAGGATTATTCGTTTGGTATTTTTGATGCAACAGGAAAGCAAATTCAAGAGATCAAAGTACCAAGTGGACAACATGAATTGCGGTTAAATGTTGAATTATATCAGCCTGGGGTTTATATCGCAATTTTAAAAGGGGACGAACAAATCATTGAAAGCAGCAGATTTGTTATAGCGAAATAGAAAATTAAAAAAGTCCCGAACTCAAAATTCAAAATTTAAAATTTAAAATTATCTCGCGAGCCATTCCTCCGGGTTCAGCAGCGTCTTCGACTGCCATACCTCGAAGTGCAGTTCTGTTTTCGAATCAACCTTGTTGGTGAAAATCTTGCCGATCTTTTGTTTGGTGGTCACTTTTTCACCGATTTTTACATAAACCTGGTCGAGGTTGGAATAGACTGACAGGAACTCGCCATGGCGGATAATGACCACATTGTTGTTATTAGGCACATTCATTACGCGGGTGACCACACCGCTGAAAATTGCCCTGGCCTCCGCTCCTTCTTCCGTCAGCATATCGACACCATTATTGCGGGTCGTGACATTTTTAAGCACCGGGTGCGGGTGCTCACCGAAAGTGCTGGAAATAATGCCCTGCTCAAGCGGCCATGGCAATGAGCCCCGGTTGTTCTGAAAATTATCGGATAATATCTTTTCCTCCGGCGTCAGGGCAAACAGACCGGTCTTTTGAATCGGGGCGCCGTATTTATTGGCACGCTCATTAGCCAGCCGGATTTCTTCAGCGATAATATCCTGGATCGCCTGCTGCAGTTTGCGCGCTGCGGCCTCTTTTTCTTTCAGGGTTTTCTGCAGTTCCTTCTCCTTTTTCGACAACGTCTTTACCGATTTGTTCTTTTCTTCCCGCTCACGGGTGAGCTGTTGCCGCTGTTGCTCTTCCCCTGTTAATAAAGTATTCTTCCGGTCCCTGATCGAGGCGAGGTCTTCCATCTTGATCTCCAACCTTTTCTGCTTGATCTGGATAAGTAAAGCCTGCTGCTTCCGGTATTCGTTATATTGCTGGAAATATTTGAGACGCTGGTAAGCCTGGTTGAAATCCTCTGATGCGAAAATGAAAATCAACCGGTCGTAAAGGTTTTTGTTTTTATAGGCATAATAGATCATCTTCGCGTATTCATCCTTCAGGGCCTTCAGGTCTTTTTCAAGCAGGTTGATGCTGTCCTGCGCCTGTGCCATCTGGTATTCCACTAACTGGACTTCATTGTTGATCGTACTGATCAATTCTTCACGCTTGCCGATCTTCTTATTTAAAATCACCACCTCATTCAGGGAATTCTGCCGTGTCTGGCGTGTTTGCTCCAGGAGACGGTTAGTGTATTCGATCTCTTCCTCTACCTTTTTTTTATCCTGCTCCAGTTTTGCACGGTCCTGCTGGGAGAATGCACCGAAACCGGTCAACACTAATAAAAGCAGAATAATGGTGATTCTTCTCATTTTACCGGATCCTCTTATAATTCCCCGGAATAGAAAAAGGAAAGGTCATGGGTTCATCCAGGGTAACCTTGCTGTAATTGATCTTAATTTTAATCAAATTTTCCCCCTGGATATCAAATTTGAGTGCAGAAGGGTAAAACTGGTTTTCCAGACCCACGAAATCACTGTAATTCGCCGAAAGTTTACGGTTGTCTTTGATGTATTCTTTTACATCAACCTTTTTTATCTTGAATGATTCAGGGTCAAGCCAGATGTTCTGAAGAAGGACGATCGGGTCGGTATTGGTTTCTTCGGCTTCTTTCCTGATCTTCCGGCGTCCGGTGGTAGAAAGTTTATAATTCAGGTTGTCGATGGAAGCCCGGAACGAGTTGGTCTCATAAAACTGGAAATCATTACCCAGTAATAACGACTGGAGGATATCGAAATCTATGTGGATTTGCAAAAAGCGGCTCACCAGGGCGTAATCCCCGAGAAAATACTCCTTGTTAAACCGGTTAACGTATTTGACCGAGTCGGTAGTGATGATCATACGGAACATTTCAATCCCCAAAGCCGGGGTGATGGAAACCCAGATCAGGCTGTCTTTTCTGACCCTGACCTGGCCTTTGAAACTGGATGAATTCCTTTTCTCGGTGTAACTCGCATCGAATTTCGCAGAAACCCAATCGAAACGGAGTTCATTATCTTTCAGCCTGCTGTAAAGATATTCGGGGCCCTCCTCTTTCAATGGCGCTCTCATCAAGGGCCTGGTGGATTTGCAGGACGACATGAGGAGGATTGCTGACCCCAGCAGTAGTATTGCGGTAAACAGTCTATTCATAATATGTTTTTCCCTGGATTTTCTTTTGGAGGAACTCCGATCCTTCACCAGCCTTCCCGGCCTTTTCCCAATATTTGACCGCATCTTTTTTATTGCCAAGTTTCCACATGACGTCACCATAATGCTCCAGCACAACGGCACTTTCTTCACCGGTCTGTATTGCTTTTTCGATCCATTCCTTTGCCTCTTCGTACCGGCCAAGTCTAAACAATACCCAGCCATAAGTATCCTGGTTGGAGCCGTTACCGGGATCAAGCTCCACTGCTTTTTTCGCCATTTGCTCTGCTTTGTCCAGGTCAACATTCCGCAGTGAGAGGTAATAAGCATAATTATTCAGTACCAACGCATTGGATGGCTCGATCTTCAATGCCTTTTCATAAGCCTCGTCGGAATGCTGGTGGTCTTTCAGCTGGAAATACGTATCACCGAGATAAGAATAAAATTGGGCCAGCATTTTATCGTTACCTACTACGAAATTTACCCCGTTTTTAAAATATTTGACTGCCGCTTCAAAATCCTTCAACTGAAAGTTTGCCGCCCCGGCAAAAAGATAAAGCATTGGCTGTTCCGGAAAAAGTTCCAGCGCCCTTTTGCTTTCAGAAACAATTGCCTGGTTATCATTTAACTCCGATTCAACATACAATAACTGCTCCCAGACAAGATATTTCGTGCTGTCAAGGCTGATCACTTTCAGGAACGCCTCGTGCGCTTCTGCATACCTTTTATCCTGGACCAGAAAATCGGCATAAATGGAATGGGATTTTGGATTATCCGGGTGGGCTTTTATCAGGATGGCGGCAAGCTCAAATGCCTCGTCCTTATAAGAATTATAAATTTCAGTGACAGAATAATAGGCTAACAGGATGCTCACCTTGGAGTCGATATCAAGGCTTGGATTGGCAAAACCAGCCTTCAGGTACTCGAAGGATTTGACCTTATCACCTTTTTTCCGGTAATAATCGGATAAAGAAATGTTGATGTATGGGTTTTCGGGATCGATCCTAAGGATTTCGTTATAAATTGCCAGCGCCTGGTCATCCATTCCGCTGGTCATGTAAAGCTCGGCCAGCATTTCCAGGTATCGCGGTTCATCGGGGAATGCCCCGGAAAGCTTCTGGATTTCTTCGATAGCCTTGTCGGGTTTGCCCATCATGATGTAGATCTTTTCTTTCTGAATGGAGACATCTTCATTGATACCCAGTTTCTGTTCCAGGATATCATAGGATTTTACCGCATTCTTGTAATCATTATCATAGATGTAGTTCAACGCCTGATCCTGATAATACTCGATATTGCCGGGCTCAGCCATAAGAAGCTGATTGATGATAACACCTGCATCTTTGTATTTTCCCTGGACCTGGTAAAGCTGAATAAGCAACATCTTAAACCACTTATTTGACGGGTCCAATGCAACGGCTTTTTCAGCAAGCGGGGTCGCTTCAGCTATGTTTCCCTGTTCAGCGTAAATACTGGCCAGTTCGCACATGGCGGCTGCATCGGCAGGTTCCTGGTCAAGGCTCTTTTTGAAAAGCTCGATGGCTTTATCATAATTCTCCAATATCTTTTGTTTGGAAGCCTCGTAGTAGGTTTCGCGGTTTTTCGGAAAGTTACCGGTACCCGCAAGATTATCCTGGCCAAACACCTTTCCTGATAAAGACTGTAGGACGGTAAGAAATATTAAGACAGTAAGAAAAGGTAAGACTGTAGGAAAAGGTAAGACTGTAAGAGTTCTATTTGCTAAGTTTTTTAACATTGATTCATAAATTTAAAGGAAATTCTCTGTAATCATTTGGTCCCGGTGTGCCCAAATCCTCCCACCCCTCGCCCTGATTCCTTCAGTTCCTCAACCTGGATCCATTCAGCTCTTTCATGGCGGGCGATGATCATTTGAGCGACCCTTTCACCATCTTCTATAACGACTGAATCCTGGGAAAGGTTTATCACGATCAATTTTATTTCACCGCGGTAATCGGCATCGATGGTTCCGGGGGCATTGACAAGGGAGATGCCTTTTTTCAGGGCCATCCCGCTGCGTGGACGAACCTGTGCTTCAAAGCCGACAGGCAGTTCGATGAACAGGCCGGTAGGAATTAACGTCCGTTCCAGTGGTTTTAGTGTAACCGGGTGATCGAGGCTGGCGCGAAGGTCCATCCCTGCCGAAGCGCCGGTTTCATAAGATGGCAAGGGGTGCTTTGAAAGGTTGACGATCTTGATATTCACTGTGATAGATTTGCAACGGGCTGCAAAGGTAGAAAGTTTCTCGCAGATGAGCGCAGATTTTTCCGCTGATTAACGCAGAAAATAATGCTGACAAATCTGCGTGTTGATCTGCGAAAATCTGCGAGAAACCTCAAAAAGCAAGCTTAAAATCCTTTCTCTCCCTGAAAAAGACAATAATCAGAAATATCATCATCAGGATGCTATTGATCCCCAGTGAAAGCCATCTCTGATCAAAAGGCAGGAAGTAGCTGACCAGGAACAATCCCAGAGCGATCAGGGTATAAAACCCGATCCTTCCTATTTGGTATTTGATCCGGTAATATTTCTGGCCCCATATGAAGGAAAGGATGACCATCACTACGTAGGCTGAAAGATGACCCCAGGCGGCGCCAAGGTAACTGAAGTGCGGTACGAGAAGCACGTTCATGAGGATCGTAACCGCAGCTCCCGAAAGGCCGATATATGCGCCGAAACGGGTCATGTCGTTTAACTTGTACCAGATCGAAAGATTATAAGTGATGCCCAGCAGCAGGTTAGCCATCAGGACGATAGGCAGGACATACAAACCTTCCCAGTAACGTGGCCCGATAAAATACTTTACCACATCGACAAACAGAGTAACTCCGAGGAAGAGGAACAGGCCGAACAGGATGAAATATTTCATCACATCGGCATAGACCTGCTTGGCATTTTTTTCCTTAACCTGAGCGAAAAAGAAAGGCTCTGCTGCATAGCGGAACATCTGTATAAAAAGGGTCATCAATACTGAAAGTTTGTAAACCGCCCCGTATATCCCAAGCTGGCCCATGGCGTAGTTCTCCGGGTTTGGCACACCGGCCGGCACGATCAGGAGGTATTTGAAGATGATCTTATCGGCTACTTCGTTCACCATCCCGGCCATGCCAACGATCAGAAGCGGGAAAGTATAGACAAGCATCCGGCGTAACATAGCCCAATCAACCTTAAACCGGATACTGAAGATGTCAGGAAGTAATAAGATCAGGGTAATGGCGCTTGAAATCAGGTTTGCGATAAAGGCATACCCTACCCCGATTGTAGGATCGTAAACGGCTTTGACCCATGAATCCGGGTTGTGGCCGAGCATCCGCGGGGCAAGCCATAGGAAGAAAAAATTCAGGCCGATATTGACCAGTACGTTTATTATCTTGATGACGGAAAACCTCAGCGCCTTGTTCTTATGTCGCAGGTGGGCAAAAGGAATGGCTGTGAAGGCATCCAGGGCGATGATCAGGGAAAACCAAATGATATATTCTTTGTGGTCGGTGTAATGAATGGCCCCTGCTATTGGCTGGGCAAAAATCAGTATTAACAAGACGAAGAGGAAAGAGGTGAGGAGGACACTAAAAAGTGATGCTGAGAAAACTTTTTTCGGGTCAAGTTCCTTTTCGGCAAAACGGAAATAAGTTGTTTCCATGCCGTAGGTCAGCAACACCAGCAGGAAAGCCATGTAGGCGTAAAGCTCCGTGATGATGCCATATTGCCCTTCAATGAAAACGCGTGTATAAAAAGGGGTGAGCAGGAAATAATTCATCAACCGCGGAACGATGGTTCCCATCCCGTAGACGAGTGTCTGCCCTGCCAGTTTCTTCAGAGGGTTCAATGTTGGCGGATTGATGGGGGTAAAGATAGAAAAAAGTTGACAGTTGACATTTGGCAGTTGACAGTTGACAGGAAAAAGTCGGTAGTCAGCAGCCAATTTTTAAAATAATTCATTTCCAAATTTCAATTTTCAATTTTCAAATATTTTCATCCAATCTTCCTTAACTTTCTTCAGCAGCCCAACATCCAGCCCATGCTCTATCCCGTTTTTTTCACAATAATCTATTAAAGCAAACGTGTCGAGGTTGCCGACAAGGTGGTCATCGGCCATGGGGCAACCGCCGAAGCCGCCGGTGACGGTATCGAAGCGGCGCACGCCTGCTTTCCAGGCGGCGTCGATCTTATCATACTCCTCGCCCGGCCTGCTATGCAGGTGAATGCCGAACTCCACCTCCGGAAATGTTTTTATAAGCCTGGAATACACTCGGGTGATCGTTTCCGGAGTGACTTTACCAAGGATATCCGACAATGGGATTACCCTGTGCCCGAATTCATACAAATACCCGGTCCATTCCTCAACGATGCCCGGGTCCCACTTGTCGCCGTAAGGATTGCCAAAAGCCATCGTCAGGCAAACGATCAGTCGTTTCCGGTGCAGTTCGCAGATCTCCATCAGATCAAGAATCGTCCCCTTGGCCCGGTCAACATCCGAATTGAGGTTTCTCTTCAAAAATGATGGTGAAACCGAAAACGGATAAAGAATATCATCCACGCCATCAGTTCGCAGTTCGCGGTTCCCAGTTCCCGGTTCGCGGTCGGCGGTCAGCGGTCGGCAGTCGGCACAAAACTGCTCTAAGCTCTTTGCTCTATGCACTCCTCCACTTTGAACATTGATCTTTGAACTTTGAACTGCCTCATTGCCCCCGCGTTTGTTCCCCACCAAAACCATGATCCTTGATTTGCTTCCGGAAACATCGAGACCTTTCAGCACTTCGGCTGTGTCAGCCATCTGAGGGATAGCCTGGTCGGAGACGAAACTGCCAACTTCTACGGTGTCGAAACCAGCCTGCAGTAAAAGGTTGATAATCCTAATCTTTTCCTGGGTTGGAATGAAGTTTGAAATGCCCTGGAGGGCGTCACGGGGAGTTTCGATTATTTTAATCACGGGAATATTTGTTTTGTTGTTAAGTGTTTAAAGTGATTTAGTTAGGTTTTGAGTGTTAAGTGTTGAGTTTTAAGTTGGGGATTATTCTTTAAGATTTTGTTGGGATGTCTTGACAATTTTTGTAAGCATATTTATGACTTCTGTTACTTCGGTGATCAAATCATTATAAGTGATCCCATTGATAAAGTTACTTGCTTGTAAAAGCCTTAACCAATATCGTGCTTCTCTGGCTTCTTTTGAAGTGATCGACATTTTAGCAATGAAGTCTTTCTTACTTAATGCTGCTGAAGCTTCTTCAATGTTCGCTCCAATACTGGTGGAACTACGCAACAATTGCCTGGAAATCACATATTCCTTTCGATTTATCAATTCCTTGTAAAGACCCAGAATATTCAAAGCAAACAGGAAAGTCTTTCCCCCAACAATACTGTTTTTCATAGTACAGGTTTTTATACCTGTTAATCTGAAAATTGAAGAAATATACCCGCCCTGTTAATAAAATTCCCCAACTTAAAACTCAACACTTAACACTCAAAACTTAACTTCAAACAACCTAACTTATTAACCATTAACTAACTAACTTCAACTTTACCCTTTGCCCTTTGCCCTTTGAACTTCATTTCATGTGCTTCGGTATCCTCCCACTCCTTATCGTCTCAGATCTCAGCTTCCTTCCGACAATTCGCTCCACCATTTTCCCGGTTTCAAGTATCCTGTCGATATCCAGCCCGGTGTCGATGCCCATTTCATCCATCATCACCACCATATCTTCCGTAGAAACGAGCCCGACGATTTGGGGGTCTTTGTAATAATAATCGCCGGTACCGCTCACCGGGACTCCATCCACGAAGTTAGCCGGCTGTCCGCCGATCCCGCCCATGGTCGATTCATAATTGGTCATCCCGGCCTGGAGTGCGGCGAGCACGTTGGCGAGGCCCCAGCCACGTGTGGTGTGGAAATGGACGATGTGCTTGTCAGGGTTGCCGAAGGCATCGAGCAGCATCGAATAATAGCGATAAACCCTGTCGGGTGAGGCGGATCCGTCGTGGTCGGCATGCTCTACATCGGTTGCACCGATATCAAACCAGCGTTTGGCGAACTCAATGGCTTTCTTCATATCCGTCGGGCCTTCAATGGGGCAGCCCCAGATTGTACTGACCGTTCCGTTCACTTTGAGGCCGGCATCTCGCGCCATCGGGATATATTTTTCGCACATTTTAAAGTATTCTTCAATCGACAGGCCTGAGTTAGTCCTGTGGTGCGATTCACTCGTGGATACCATCATCAGGATACGGTCAGGGCCATAACCATCCTTACGTGCCTGGATAGCCCGTTCAATGGCCTTTTCCCGGATCGTGATGGTTGTAAGCTTGACTTTGTCAAGCAGATGTGCAACCTTCTTGCTGCTCCTGAGATTCTTCATCAGCTCGTCGGCGTCCTGGAACTGCGGCATTCCTTTCGGGTTGCCGTAATTGGTCACCTCGATGTGTTTGAAGCCACAAAGCAGTAATTCTTCCGCCAGCCAGAGCTTCGCCTCCGTCGGGATGAATTTTTCTTCATGCTGAAAACCGTCACGTACGGTAATATCTCCGATCGTTACTTTTTTGGGGTAATTCAGTTTCATATTGATATAAATTCAGTTAGCTAATGAATATTTCATTCAGGGTTCTAAAATAATGAAAATATTGATTTAAATAAAAGTAACGTATGTTGCTGATGATAGAGGATTGAATATGCGATATTTATATTAGAGATAATAATGTCAGGCTTGTGAGTGAATCCATAAGATTCATAAATTTGAACAATGAATGCCGGAATATAAAGCGCTTAATAAATTTGAAGTGATGGCTATCACCCATGAAAATTGCCCTCTTTGCGGAGCTGATAATATATCGGCCTTTCTGAAGGCAACTGATCATCTTGTAACCCATGAACCATTTAATATTTTCAAATGCCTTTCCTGTGGTTTTGTCTTCACGCAAGATATTCCCACATCTGTTGAAATCGGAAGATATTACCAGAGCCGGGATTACATCTCCCACTCCGACACCCGTAAAGGATTGACGAACAAACTTTACCACCTGGGAAGAACGTTTATGCTGAAGAAAAAACATGGGATGATAAAGCGGGTCGCAAAAGGAAGGAACCTGCTGGATATTGGCTGCGGGACAGGATATTTTCCGGCGTTTATGAATCGAAAAGGTTATAAAGTTGCCGGTATAGAAGCAGATCCAAAAGCCAGGGCTTTTGCGCAGAAAGAGTTTGGTATTCCGGTATATTCTCCTGAGGATTTCATTAATCATAAGTTTGAAGGCAAATTTGATGTGATCACATTGTGGCACGTGCTGGAACATGTGCACGATTTCAATCTCTATTTCAAGCTGATGCTCAAACATTTAGAAGATTGCGGTTCGCTGGTGATTGCGCTGCCCAACTGCAGCGCTTATGATGCACGGCATTACAAGGAATTCTGGGCAGGTTATGATGTACCCAGGCATTTGTGGCATTTTACCCCCTCGACCTTAAAAATCCTTGCGGAAAAGCACGGCCTGAAGTTGAATAGAATGAAGCGCCTCATGCTGGACCCGTTTTATAATTCGATGCTTAGCGAGAAATATAAGAGCAACCGGTCTTATATGATTTCCGGGGTTGTGATAGGAAAGCTGGCATATTTGGAAAGTCTTTTTAATATTCAGCAATCGAGTTCGGTGGTTTATTTTCTAACAGGGTTGGAAACCCTAAAATCTTAACAAAATGACGGCTGATCAACTTCTTATCTTATTAGCCGGAACCATCATGATCATCCTGTTTTCCTGGTTTGTTTCTATCCGGGAGCGCCGGTATCACGGCATTCCACGATTTTTTGCTTTTGAAGGATTACTTGTGTTCGCATTGCTGAACTCATCCGTCTGGTTCAAAGATCCATTGTCAATTCCTCAAATAGTTGCATGGCTGCTGTTCATCTTTTCGATTTATTATGCTTTTACAGCCTTCCGTTTATTTCATCGCCATGGGAAACCCGGCAGGAATTTCGAAAATACAACACAGCTGGTCACCACCGGACTTTATCATTATGTCCGCCACCCTATGTATGGTTCCCTCCTCTTCCTGGGATGGGGAATGTTCCTGAAATCGATGACATGGCAGACTATAGTTTTAATTGTGATCATCTCCGTTGCCTTATATATCACCTGTAAAGTTGAAGAGAAAGAAATGCTGAAGAAATTCGGGGATGAATATGAAACATATCTTACTAAAACGAAAATGTTTATTCCTTATATTTATTAATCAAATTTGATTTTACCCACTTATTATTGCAAATAGTAACCTTAAAACTGAAAATCTCTGCGTAATTTTTATATATTTGAGTAAATAATTGTAATTACTTTAATTAACATTCTAAAACTATACGTATGAAAAAGCTTCAATTTACGATTCTGGCCTGTGCTATTACATTTTCCGCGTTTGCGCAGCCAAAGTTTGCACAGATTACCGGCCCTGAAAAGGATCATCGTGTCAGACAGGAACAGGTGCGACCAGATCAGGTAAGTCTGTATGCCGGTGAAAGTGTGATTGGCCAGAAGCAATTTGATAATTCCATTATCGGGACCACCTGGTACGACCTCCAGTCATACACAAACGTGATGCAGCGGATCTGGGCATATCCTGACGGGACTGTCGGTGCCACCTGGATGTGTGCTGGTGAAAATCTTGTTCCTGAGAGGGGTGCAGGCTATAATTATTTTGACGGAAACGAATGGGGGGACATACCAAATCTGCATGTAGGCCCGTCTGACCGTATGGGCTGGCCCAGCTATGCCCCATGGGGCCCGAACGGGGAAATTATTGCATTATACCGGTATGTCGTTGGATCAGGTTCTATTAAATTTTACAAGAGGGAAAACAAAGGCCAGGGAGATTGGATAGAAACCACGCTAAATCCACCTGCAGGCATTTCCCTCGTATGGCACTCCATGATGACAAGCGGCGAGAACCATGAATACATCCAGCTTCTGGCCTATACTTATGATATTGAATATCAAGGCCAGACCAATGCCCTGCTTTACTACAGGTCTTCCGACGGAGCACAAACCTGGGAAGTCGATGGTGAAGTGATCGATGGATCGGGATCTGATTATTTTCCGACCATCCATTCATTGACCTATTCCTGGGCAAATCCCGTTGGAGAAACGATCGCATTTACCCTGGGATTTGACGAATGGGGCGGACGGGTTTTTAAATCGTACGATAACGGGGATACCTGGGAATTTATCCAGGTCATGGAAACCACGCTCGATCCTTTCAATATCCCCACCGACAGTGAGGTGACCCCATGCGGAAGTGGAACTTCTTCCTGTGTCCTGGATTCACAAGGTAATGTCCATATCGTATTCCCCCGGATGGCTAAGGTTTATACCGGTGGTATACTTTATTATTATCCGTTCACCGACGGGCTTATATACTGGAATGAGTCGATGCCGGTGATAGACACCACACTCATAAGTTCCTATACCCTTGATTTTCTTGACGCTGCCGGCAACCTGTGCGGCTGGGTAATGACCACACAACCTTCCTATACCATTCCTGAAGGGCAGCCTAATTATTCTAATGCCATGTGTGCCTATCCCCAGCTTTCAATTGATTCCGATGACAATATTTTTGTTGCGTCCAGCACCCTGGCTCCGGATTATACCAACGGTGAATTCTTTTACCGTCATATCATCGCCAATAGCTCCTTCGACCTGGGAAACAGCTGGGAAGGGCAGATTGACCTGAATGAGGATATACAGTACATTTTTTCCGAATGTGCCTACCCGGAAATGGCTCCGGTGATCGGCGATTATGTTCATGTTGTATTCCAGGAAGATCCTTTCCCGGGTATTGCCGAATGGCTTACCAACCACGACAAGGTACAGAACAATATGATGCACATGACTATTGATAAGGATGTTTTTGTCGGCTTGAAGGAACCGGCCGAAGCTTTGCCTTTTGAATTGTCCATCTATCCAAACCCCGTCGCCACAGTCGCGTTTCTGAATTTGACCCTGAAAAAGGCCGGTGATGTCTCGATAAAATTGCTGAACCAGGTCGGACAGAGCATTTATAGCAATGATCCGGGAAGATATGATGAAGGGCGGCACTTCATCCGGCTGGATGTTTCAGAACTGCCGGCAGGCATTTATTACTGCGTGGTGAAATGTAGCGGACAGCAGACGACAGAGAAGGTTGTAATAATGTAGTGTCACGTCACAATTAATATGACGTAATCAAAAAAAATTGTATCTTAGCCAAAAAAAGGCTATGAACACTTACAAAGTTACTCTTACACAGGAAGAACGAGATCAATTGACCGAAATTACCCGA